>LFRM01278370.1_pt2 | contig 14112 bp, 12 predicted proteins | sample 618341 | NCBI WGS metagenome assembly LFRM01 (sample SAMN03654438, study PRJNA283298) | anaerobic digester metagenome | isolation source: pool of bioreactors CSTR01a, CSTR02a, and CSTR03a thermophilic anaerobic... | place: Denmark: Kgs. Lyngby | collected 2014-05-21 | reverse complement strand
AAACTCAGGTATTCTAGCTGTTATAGTTCTTATTGCTATTGCATAATTTCCTTTTTGCTTATATGAATTTACCCTGAATCTTTCTCCAGTTTCTAATGCTACCGAGAAGTCACATTCTCCTTGTTCTTCTATTCTTTTAAAGTTTTTCTCGCCTGCTATATCTTGTGCCATTTGTTTTGTATCTAAACTTGTTAGTACTTTATCTGATAGTTTTACAAATGTACCTTTAACTCTTGCTGTTGGAGTTGTTTGTACAGTTATGTGTATATCTGATGCACCTAGTTCGATACCTTTTTTTAGTAAATCAAATATGTTCATTTACTTCTCCTAAGTTATTTAGTTTTCTAATTACAATCTTTTGGTTTATAATTTATTCTAAATTATTGAAAATATTTATTGTATACTTTAAGAAACTAAGTTCATATATAGTGTCTATTTTTAATTGTTTTATTATATTATCGTCATAATTATTATTATAATTATTATGATTATTAGATTAATTATCATTAGTATAGAATTTATATAATTCTTCAAATTTAGAACTATATAATTATAATATTATAGAGAAGAATACATAACTATAGATATTAATAAAATTGATACAAATCTTAATGTAATTATTTTGACTACTTATATAGTAATGATGGTTTATTAATTAATTAACTATTCTATTTACTTAATACTTTTTCATTTTAATTTTATACCATATATCCAGTACCTATACCTATTTAAAGTACATAGTTATCTATTATATTTATTTTATAATATTCGTACTTTTATATAAAATGCTTTTATACAAAAAAATACACCTATTTAAGGTGTATTTCTAATTTAATTAAAATAACATACTAATTGATTCGTTAGAGAATATTTTCTTTATAGCATCTCCAAATAAAGGTGCTACAGTTTTTATTTGTATCTTGTCTATTTTCTTTTCTTCAGGAAGTTCTATAGTATCAAGTACTATTAATTCATCTATAGCAGAATTTTCTATTCTTTCTATAGCTGGTCCTGATAATACTCCGTGTGTACAACAAGCATATACATCTTTTGCTCCGTATTCCTTAAGTGCATTAGCTGCATTTACTATTGTACCAGCAGTATCTATCATATCGTCTAATAATATAACATTCTTACCAGCAACTTCGCCTATTATATTCATAACTTCACATACATTAGCTTTAGGTCTTCTCTTGTCTATTATAGCTATTGGCACATCTCCATTTAAAGTGTTAGCAAATTTTCTTGATCTTGTAACACTTCCTAAGTCAGGAGAAACTACTACTAAATCTTCTATTTGCTTTCTATTGAAGTAGTCAGCTAATATTTTTCCACCTTGTAAGTGGTCTAATGGTATATCAAAGTATCCTTGTATTTGTGCAGCATGTAAGTCCATTGTTAAAACTCTATCTGCTCCCGCAGCAGTTATTAAGTTAGCAACTAACTTAGCTGTGATTGGATCTCTTGATTTAGCCTTTCTATCTTGTCTTGCATATCCGTAGTATGGCATAACAGCAGTTATTCTACCTGCAGATGCTCTTTTTAATGCATCTATCATTATTAATAACTCCATTAAGTTATCATTTACTGGATTATTAGTAGATTGTATTACGAAAACATCGCATCCTCTTACTGTTTCAGTTATGTTTACAGATATTTCTCCATCACTGAATTTTCCAACTTCACATTGAGCTAATGGAACACCTATATAATCAGCTATTTTTTGAGCTAATTCTTTTGATGAGTTTCCTGCAAGTATTTTAATTTCACTTCCGCTAGTATTCATGATATAATTACCTCCCGAAATTTTAAAAACTATGTATTAAAGTAAATTTCTATAAAAACATAAGTATAGCCACAGACTATACTTATGCTATGGACTTAATTAAATTTTTACTATTTTTTAAGGTTTTTCTTTTCTACCCAACCTGGTTTTACCACTTGTCTTGCTCTAGCTATTGCTAAAGCTCCTGCTTCTACATCTTCAGTTATAGTAGAACCTGTTGCTATATATCCATTTTCTTCTACAGTAACTGGTGCGACTAAGTTTGAGTTAGAACCTATAAATGCTCCGTCTTTAACAACAGATTTAGATTTATTTTTTCCATCGTAGTTAACAAATACTACTCCACATCCTATATTAACATCTTTCCCTACATGAGCATCACCTATGTAAGCTAAATGAGATGCTTTAGAGTTATCTTCTATAGTAGCATTTTTTACTTCTACGAAATCTCCTATTTTTACATTGTTTCCTATGTTGCTCTTAGGTCTTAGGTATGCGTATGGCCCAACAGTAGTGTTACTTCCAACTGTACTATCTACTATAGTTGAACTTTCTATTTCTGTATCGTCACCTATTGTTGAGTTTGTTATACATGAATTCATACCTATTGTACATCCAGTTCCTATTACTGTATTTCCTTTTAACATAGCTCCTGGATATACTATTGTATCGTTTCCTATTTGAACATCTGATTCTATATATGTTGAGTTAACATCTATTATAGTAACTCCGTTTACCATGTGCATAGTGTTAATTCTTTTTCTCATTATTTCTTCAGCTTTAGCTAATTCAACTCTTGAGTTTACACCCATAAGTTCTTCTATTGTAGCTCCATCAAATGCACCAACTTTTAATCCATTACTTCTCATTATTTCTATTGTATCTGTTAAGTAATATTCACCTTGTGCATTGTTGTTATCTATTTTATCTAAAGCTTCTCTTAAGCTCTTTCCATTGAAGCAGTATATTCCTGAATTTATTTCGTTTACTAACTTTTCTTCTTCGCTTGCATCTTTTTGCTCTACTATTTTTAGTAAATCTTGATTTTCATCTCTTATTATTCTTCCGTATCCTGTTGGATTTTCTACTCTTGTAGTTAACACTGTAGTGTGATATTCATTATCTAAGTGATATTTGAATAAGCTTTGTAAAGTTTCCTCTTTTACTAAAGGAGTATCTCCGCATAGTACTACTATAGTGTCGTTATCTTCTATATACCCTTTTGCCATCATAACAGCATGCCCTGTTCCTAATTGCTCAGTTTGCATAGCTATTTTAGTATCTTGTGGTAAAGTTTGTTCTACAACTTCACTTCCATGTCCTAATATTGCAATAATTTCACTTACTCCAGATTTTTTAGACACGTTTATAACATGGTTTACCATTTCTTTTCCGCATACTTTATGTACTACTTTTGGAAGTTTTGACTTCATTCTAGTTCCCTTACCAGCGGCAAGAATTATAGCTTTAAAGTTCATGTTTTCACTCCATTCAAATTTATTTTAATTCCCTTATTATATATCATATGAAATCTATAGTTTCGTATACAATCTAACATTCTATAATAATATAACACTTTTATACAAAAAAGTACATATTATTACAACAAAAAAAGAGCCTTATGTTAGGCTCTTATAAAATAATATTTAGTTTAAACTAATTATTATTTATTATTCTGCAGCTACTTCTAATTGAGATACTGCTTCGTGGTAAGCTTTTAAAACTTCATCTTCTAATAATTGTCTCATCTCAGCATTTATTGGATGAGCTATATCTCTGAAGTTTCCTTCTCCTATTTTTCTGCTTGGCATAGCTATGAATAATCCATTGTGTCCTTCTATAACTTTTATATCATGTACTACAAATAGATTATCAAAAGTTAATGAAACTATACATTTCATTTTTCCTTCGTCAGTTATTTTTCTTACTCTTACGTCAGTAATCTTCATTTCCTAATATCCCCCTTTAATTTTGACAAAATAAATTTGTTTCTTCTTTAAGTAAAAAACTGTTTCTTTTATTAGATAATTCTATGGGACTATTAAAAATCCCTTTATTATTTTATAAAATTTTTTTCATTTTTAAAAGTATTTTACCAAAATTTCCCTATTTATCCCATTTAAATTTTCTATTATGTCGATTGTTATTATTTATCTTTTCTATCTTCTGTGTTTCTATATTCTTCTTTAAAAGTTTCTAGGTTAGGTTTTACACCTATTAAACAATTATTAACAATATCTATTTGAATTAATGATATGTAATCTTTAACCATTTTTTCTGTAGGGTTAGTTGTTGATATAAATACTCCCGTACCAATAACTTCTGCTCCGAACTCATGCATTAGTTCCATCATACCTTTTATAGTTCCTCCACCCCTCATGAAGTCATCTATAAGTATAACTTTACTATTAGGCTTTAATGCTTTTCTTGGTAAACTCATTGTTTCTACCTTTGAGCTGTTTCCACTTACATATGTCATGCTTAGTGTAGGCCCTTCTGATACTTTTGTATCTTTTCTTATTATAACTAAAGGTAAGTTCATAGCTTTTGCTGTCATAAGTGCCATTGGTATTCCTTTAGTTTCCATAGTAACTACATAGTCCGCTTCTGAGTAGTCTATGTTAGATGCAAATATTTTACCTATTTTTGAAGCAATTCTAGGGTTGTATATTAAATCTATTAAATATAAGAATCCTCCTGATAATACTCTAGAAGGGTCTTCTATTTGCTTACATAAATCTAATAAGAATTCTTCATTTTCCGTTTTTGAAGTTTTTGGTATGTACTTTACTCCGCCTGCTGCACCTGAAATAGTAATTACTTGTCCTAGTTCTAACTTTTCAAATACATTTTTAACTACTATTAGGTCTTCACTTATTGTTGACTTTGCAGAGTTAAATTTTTCAGTAAAATAGCTTAGTGTAAATATTTTGTTAGGATTGTCAGATAGTATTTTTACTATTGCACCTATACGTTCTGTTCTTTTAAATTTCATCTAATACCTCCTTGTCTTAAATGTCTGTATATTTAAACTATTTAATGCATATTTTTTCTTAATATGTTATAATGTTGGTTATTGTTTTATTCACTTTAACAATACATATGCATATATATTGTTATGAAATAATATTAAATATTTTTAGTTTATCTTAAAATATTGAACATTATACTATTATAGCATAAATATAGTTCTGATTGTAGAACTTTTAATTAATATAGAAGGGTGGTTTCACTATGAATATATTCTTTATAGGTGTTGGTGGTATCAGTATGAGTGCCTTAGCAAAAATATGTTTAAATAAAGGATACAATGTTTTTGGTTCGGATTCTTCTGATTCTTATTTATTAGATAATCTTCGTGCTGAAGGTGCACATATCTATGTAGGCCATAAAAAAGAGCATATAACTGATGATATAGATATGGTTGTTTATACTGCTGCTGTTAAAGCTGATAACGAAGAGTTAGTTGCTGCAAAGGAAAAAAATAAATTAATAATAAATAGAGCTGCTTTCTTAGGTCAAATAATGAGAGAGTATGAAAATGCAATAGCTGTTTCTGGAACACATGGTAAGACTTCTACTACATCTATGTTATCAACTATATTTGAGTATGCTAAGTTAGATCCAACTATATTAGTAGGAGGAAACTTAAGTACTATAGGTGGTAACGTAAAAATAGGAAAGTCTGAAAACTTTATAACAGAAGCATGTGAGTATGTTGATAGTTTCTTAAACTTTAATCCTAAAATATCTATAGTTTTAAATATAGAAGAAGATCACTTAGATTACTTCTCTGGTATAGATGAAATAAAGGCTTCTTTCAATAAGTTTGGTAAGTTATTACCTTCTGATGGTTTCTTCATTATAAATGGTGATGATGAAAATACTAAAGATATCTTACATGATATAAAGGCTACTGTTATTAAGTACGGTCAAAATGAAGATAATAATGCCTTAATAAAAGACGTTAGATTTACTGAAGAAGGTTTCGGAGTATTTAGAATTGATTACAACGGAACTGATTTAGGTGAGTTTAAGGTATGTGTGCCTGGACTTCACAATATATACAATGCTACTGGTGCTATATTAGCTGCATTTGTTTCTAATATAGATTTAGAAGTTATAAGAGAAAATATATCATTATATAGTGGTGTTGGAAGAAGATTTGAGGTTAAAGGTAAGTATAAAGATGTTTTAGTAGTTGATGATTATGCTCATCATCCAACTGAGTTAAAAGCTACTTTATCTGCTGCTAAGAAGATAAATAAAAATAACTTATGGTGCATATTCCAACCTCATACTTACACAAGAACAAAATCCTTACTAAATGAATTTGCTGAGGCTTTCTATGCTGCTGATAAAGTTATAATAACTGATATATATGCAGCTCGTGAAAAAGATCCAGGAGACATACATTCTAAAGATTTAGTTGATAAATTATATCAAAATAATGTTGATGTAGTTTATATAAGTGAATTTGAAGATATAGTTAAGCATCTTAAAGAAAATGTAGCTGAAGAAGATTTAGTCATAACTGCTGGTGCTGGACCAATCTACAAAGTTGGAGAAATGTTATTAGAAAATTAATATTTTTATATATAAAAAGTGGTAGTTTATTTCAAACTACCACTTTTACTTTGTATATTAGTTATTGTTACATATCTTGTTCAGAATTATTTTCTACATCTTTTATTTTAAATATAGTCTCTTTTATATAATCATATAGACCTGTGTGAACTTCATAGTATGCAGTAGCTTCATTAGAAACTATTTTTACATATTCTCTACCCATTGTTTCTATAGTTGCTGAGTAGCCTTCACCTTCTATATTTATAGTAAAGTTGTATTTACTTCTTTCTTTGCTTTTTTCTGGTTGTATTTTTCCTACTATTCTTTTTACAGATATTTTATATGCTAAGTCATCAAATTTCCATCTTCTTATCTTCTTAACTTCATTTCCATCTGAAATTTGTACTGATTTCCATGACTTATACTTTTTAACTGAGTCTATAGATGTGTATATACTTTCTTTAAGTAATTTTTCAAAGGCATCTTTCTCATCTATAGGTATCTTATAATATTCTTCTTTTTTAACAGTATATATTCTAAATATTTCAAGGTCTGTAGAGAATCTTATACCATTGTCAGTATATGCTTCATATAAGGCTTTATAGTTAGCAGGTTTTCTTACCTTTTTAAACTGACTAGAGAAAAAGTTTATTTTTTCCCAGTATTCTGGCTCTACTCTTACATCTTGTAAGTTACTATCAGACATATATATTATATCTTTAGATTTTATTTGATTTATTAGTGCTGTATTTGTATTTTCTGTACTTATGTTTTCTGTTGTCGTAACAGTATCTGGTGCTTGCTGTTTAGAAAAATAATTGTATACTGATATATAAACTGCAAAGAACATTATTACTCCAGCTATTATGATTACGTTCTTTTTTATCCTCTTTTTTTTAGCCATAAAATTTCCCCCTACATTATTACCTATTAATTATACTATAAATTAATCAAAGTAAAAAGCACTTAGATATTTCTAAGTGCTTCTTTATTTTATTATATTTTTTTATTATTTTCTACAATAATTTCCTGGGCAATTTATGCATGGTTCTACATGGACTGTTATTCCTTTTACAAATTTCATCTCATTTATTATATATTTTTCTATTTTATGAGCTAATTCATGTCCTTCAAGAACTGTTAAGTCTTTATTAACACATATAGTTAAATCTACATATGCCATAGCCCCATGTTTTCTAGTTCTTAGTTCTCCTAAGTTTATAACTCCATCTATTTTTTCAGCTATTTTTCTTATTTGCTCTTCTTGTTCATCATCAATAGAGTAATCCATTAATTCATTTGTTGAGTCTTTTAATATATCAAAACCTACTTTTGCAACAAATAATGCTACTACGATTGATGCTATTGGGTCTAGTGCTTTAAATCCTAGCATAGCTCCACCTATACCAATAAATGCAGCTATTGATGATAATGCATCTGACCTATGATGCCATGCATCTGCTTTTAATGATGGCGAGTTTATTCTATTCGCTATCCTTATAGTTATTCTATATTGATATTCCTTTATGCCTATCGATATTATAGATACTATTAATGGTAATGCTGTAGGAACTTGAACACTATCTAAGTTAAATAAAGATTGTAATGCTCCCCAGCCTATTTTTAAAGATACTATTATTAATAATATAGATAATAAAAATGATACCAGTGTTTCAGCTTTTTCATGACCATAGTTGTGTTCTTTGTCATTTGGAGTTTTTGCTATTTTATTTCCTATCAAAACTCCTACAGAACTTATGATATCTGATGCAGAGTGTAATCCATCAGATATCATAGCACTAGATTTACCAAATATACCTGCAAATATCTTTATTATAGTTAAGAATATATTCCATAAGATTGACTGTATAGTAACTTTATCTGCTTCTTCATATCTTGTTTCCATAATTTTACCTCCTATTTTATTCTGATTTATTTTTATCCACTTTTAGTTTAATTCAAACTAGAACTTACTACTAAATGTAATCAATTGTATTTATAATACAATATTAATTATCATTTGTTTATAAAATCAAAAATCACCTAGCATTTGCTAGGCGATTTGTATTTTAATTATATCATATTTTTGATTAAGCTTCTTTTATTATTTCTACTACAGCTCTTGAAGAGTTTATTATATCTTCTATTGCTATATACTCTTCTAAAGTATGAGCTTTTTTCATACCTATTCCTAAGTTTATAGCTTTTATTCCGTTTCCGTTTAATACGTTTGTATCACTTCCACCACCAGTTGAAGCTGTGTATCCTTCTATTCCTATGTTAGCAAATGCTTTTTTTGCAAGTGCAACTATTTCTTCACTATCTTCTAATTTAAATGGTGCATAGCATCTAGTTACTTTAGTTATAACTTCTGCTCCCATTTCTTCTCCAGCTTTTTTGAACTCTTCTACCATATGGTTAGTTTGAGCTTCTAATTTAGGTATTTCTAAACTTCTAGCTTCTGCAACTATTTTTAGTTCTGGCATAACTATGTTTGTAGCTATTCCTCCATTAACTATACCTATGTTAGCAGTAGTTTCTTCATCTATTCTTAATAACTTCATATTTTCTATTGCTTTTGAAGCTACCATTATAGCACTTACTCCATTTTCTGGTTGTAACCCTGCATGTGCTGGTTTTCCTTTTATAATTACTTCTATCTTATCTTGAGCTGGAGCTTTTGTTATTATTTCCCCTGGAGATCCACCACTATCTAATACAAATGCGAAGTCTGGGCTTACTTTAGAATAATCTAAGTATTGAGCTCCAAATAATCCGCCTTCTTCCCATATAGAGAATACTACTTCTATATCAGCATGGTCTATATTGTTTTCTTGTATAACTCTTAAAGCTTCTAATATAGCTGCTATTCCAGCTTTATCATCAGAACCTAATACAGTAGTTCCATCACTCTTTATTATTCCATTAGCTTCATCTATTATAGGCTTTATTCCTTCTCCTGGGCTTACTGTATCCATGTGAGAACTGAATAAAACTGTTTTACCTTCTCTATTTCCTTTTAATTTAGCTATTACGTTTCCAGTTTCTCCCCCAACTTTTTCCCCAGCGTTGTCTATACAAACTTCACAACCTATAGCTTCTAACTTTTCTACTAAAACTTTAGCCACTTTACCTTCTTTTGAAGATGGACTATCTATTTTTACTAATTCTATAAATTCATCTATTAGCCTTTGATTGTTTATCATTTATCTAATCTCCTCCTCAGTTTATAATATAATTATATTTTAGTATATATTGGTAAAATTATCAAGAGAAAACGTTTTTTGCTGTATTTATAGACTTTATTTAACTATTTTTCTACTTCTTGAGTCAACAAAGCAAATCCAATATCCTAATTTATCATTTCTATCATCACAAGGTTTATATACATTAAATCCTGTATGACCTTGGTCTGGTTGCTCGTTTTTATTTCCTGGTATTGCATAAATATAGTTTTTACGCTTATTATATTCATCATATTGAACACCAAATAAATAATGTCTATATCTATATGATTGAAGAACTATATCACTATACATTGTGTAATTTAATGTATTTATATATCCTAGGTATGGCATTGTATATCCACACATAGTCATTGGTGTTATCTCTATCTTCCACCATCTAGTTCTATCTATAGTATCATTTATAAATGGTTTAACTTCTTTAAACATTTTTAAACCTTTTTTAATTTGTCTTGGCATAAGAAGATTTTTCATGCTTCCTATTTCTGAGTTATCATAATTTATATCTTCATGATTATCATTTGATGAATTATTATATTGTTCATTTATATAACTAACTTTTTGATTTCTAAGTCTTTGAGGTTTTTGTTTAGGTTGAGTTTCAGTTATTTCCTCTGAGTCTTCATAGTATTCATCATTATTGTTCTCTTCATTTCTATATTTTTCATTATCTTCATCATCTATTTCTTCATATTCTACTTCTTCATACTCGTATTCATATTCATCCTCATCGTCTACTTCTTCATATTCATACTCATATTCATCTTCATATAAATCTTCATACTCTGCATATTCTTCATCAGATGTAAATATTACTTCTTCATAATTATCTATCTTGCTACCTTTAAATCCTATTAATGGTATGCTTTTTTCATAAACTAAAGCTATAGATTTTATATTAGTACTATTTTCATCTAAATTTAAAGAAAACTCTCCTTTTCCTTGTTCACTTAATACTATATTCCCTAAGTCTATTGTCTCATAGTCATCTAGTATTGCTACAACTTTATATCCTTCTCTAACATATTTAAGATTTTCTACGTATAAAGCAACTACTGATTTATCCTCTGTTACTTCAACTTTTGCAAATGCCTTAGGTACTACTCTATCTTTATATCTAAAATTCATATCTTTAGCTTCTAGAATTATATAGTCTCTTTTATATTTCTTTTTAGTACTCAAGTTTATCCCCCCTATAAAATATACGTTCCTCTAAACAGTATATGAGTGGACATTCAAAAAAAGTACCTTCTATTTTGAAGGTACTTTTTCGTTTATTTTATTTGCAAGATTAGCAAACTCTTCTATTGTAAGAGTTTCTCCTCTTCTTTTTTCATCTATGTTAGCTGCTGCTAATACTTCTTTTATTTCATCTTTATTTAAGAATCCTAAACCACCTAATGCATTAAGTAAAGTTTTTCTTCTTTGACCAAATGCAGCTTTAACTGTTTTGAAGAATATTTCTTCATTATCAACAGGATATTTTCTTTCTTCTCTTACATGAAGTCCTATAACTGTTGAATCTACGTTTGGTTGTGGTATAAACATATGTCTTGGAGCTTTAGCTACTATTTCTGTATCACAGTAGTATTGGACAGCTACTGATAATGCACCATAGTCTTTAGTTCCTGGTCCTGCATTCATTCTGTCTGCAACTTCTTTTTGTACCATAACTACTATATCAGTTACTGGTATATTTTCTTCTAAGAATTTCATAACTATTGGCGTTGTTATATAGTATGGAAGGTTAGCTACTAATTTAACTGGTCCTCCACTTAATTTTTCTTGTACTAATTCTTGAACATTAACTTTTAGTATATCTTGATTTACTACTTCTATATTATCAAATTCATCTAATGTTTCTTTCAATATAGGTATTAATGTTTTATCTATTTCTATAGCAACAACTTTGTCTGCTACTTTTCCCATTTCACGAGTAAGTGTTCCTATTCCTGGTCCAACTTCTATTATTTTATCACCTTCACCTAATCTTGCTCCAGCTAATATTCTATCTATTACATTATCATCTATTAAGAAGTTTTGCCCTAATGATTTTGAGAATTTAAAACCATGTTTGTCTACAACTTCTTTAGTTTTTCTATGTGACGAAAGTCTATCCATATTGTATCTCCTTTTAGTTGTTATTGTATATTATAATGTTTGACTAATATTTTAAAACTATAAGTTACTTAAAGCTTTTTCAAATTCTTCTCTGCTTACTCCATAGTTGTTTAATCTGTTTAAGAATTGTTTTGCATTTCCGTATCCTATTCCTAGAACCATTCCTAGTTTATCTCTTCTATCAGATGCATCTTCATTTCCTATAAGCCCATTTCTTATTAAGTCTACTTGTCCGAATTCATCTCTTTTATCAGTACTTTCTGTTCTTACTTTTTCAAGAGCTTTTCTTATGCTTTCTGGAGTTGCATTTTCTATACCTATATCTCCATCTTTCTTAGCTTCTTCTCTTGGTAGGAATGCATGTTTGCATCCTGGTACTTCTGCAGCTATTTTCTTTCTTATTTTTTCTCCTGCAAAGTCTGGGTCAGTAAATATTATAACTCCACGTCTTTCTTGGGCAGCTTTTATTCTTTCCATTACTCCCTTAGGAAATCCAAAACCACCTGTAGTTATAAGTTCTGCTTGTACTGCTCTTTTTACAGCTGTTACATCATCTCTTCCTTCTACTACTATTATTTCCTTTATCATTTAATCACCTTTTCGCTCAATTTAATTAATACCTTATATTTTAATCTTTATAGGAGTTTTTATCAAGGTAGAAAAGCAAAAAGACACTAGGTTTTCTAGTGTCTTTTCTTTACTTAAGATATTTATTTTATATTAAATAATCTCTTTGCATTTTCTTTTGTAGCTTCACAAACTGTTTCGTAAGAAATTCCTTTCTCTTGAGCTATTTTATCAGCTACAAATTGAACCATTGATGGGTCATTTCTTTTTCCTCTGTGAGGAACTGGAGCCATATATGGAGAGTCAGTCTCTATTAATAAGTACTCTAATGGTATTTCTCTAACTACCTCTACAGTTTTCTTATTGTTTTTGAAAGTAACTGTTCCTGGTATAGATATATAGCATCCCATTTTTATATATTCTCTAGCTAATTCTACATTTCCACTATAACAATGAAGTACACAACCTATTTCAGGACTCTTAGTATTCTTTATTATTTCAAAAGTATCACCATGAGCATCTCTATCATGTATTATTATAGGTAATTTTAATTCATTAGCTAATTCTATTTGTCTTTTAAACCATTGTTTTTGTATATCTCTTGGTGCATTATCATAGTAATAATCTAGTCCTATTTCACCTATAGCCATTACCTTATCATTTTCAGTAGCTAGCTTTCTTAGAGTTTCTATATCATCTTCAGTCATATCTCCTACATCATGAGGATGAACACCTACTGCTGCATATATAAAATCATACTTATTAGCTAATTCTACACTACTTTTAGATGTTTCTATACAAGCTCCCGGGTTTAAAACTAGTTCTACACCATTTGATTTTAATGAGTTTATAAGTTCTTCTCTATCTTCATCAAATCTTTCGTCATTTAAATGTGCATGTGAGTCAAATAACATTTTGTCCACTCCTAACTAATTAACGAACTTCACAACCATCCTTAGCACCTGTTGCTACTGGAACTACTAAATCATCTCCATCGTTTCCAGCTGCTAATATCATACCTTGAGATTCAACACCTCTTAGTTTAACTGGTTTTAAGTTACATACTACTATAACTTCTTTTCCAACCATTTCTTCTGGCTTATACCATTTAGCTATTCCTGATACTATTTGTCTAGTTTCTGGACCAACTTTAACTTGAGATACTAGTAATCTATCAGCTTTTGGATGTTTTTCACAGCTTAATATTTTTCCTACTCTTAACTCAACTTTATCTAATTCATCTATAGTTATAAATTCTTTGTGTTCTATTGGCTCTTCTTTTGGTTCATCTTTCTTTTCAGCGAATAGTTCACATAATTCTTCTACTTCTTTTTCTACATCTAATCTTGGGAATAATGCATTTCCTTTTTCAACTTTAGTGTTTTCTTTTATTAAACCAAAAGTCTTAGTGCTTTCCCAAGTCATTAAATCTTCATCAGTTATTCCTAATTGAACGTATATCTTCTTAGCAGTATCGTTCATTATTGGGTTTATAAGTGTAGCTATTATTCTTATAGCTTCACATAAGTTGTATAATACTGCATCTAATTCATCTTTCTTAGCTTCATCCTTAGCTAAAGCCCATGGCATAGTTTCATCTATATACTTGTTACTTCTTCTTATTAGCTTCCAAGCTGATTCTAAAGCTTCGTTAAATTGTAATTTATTCATTTCTATTTCAAAGTTTTCTACTGATAATTTTGCAGTTTCTTTTAAACTTGCATCAAATTCAGTATTTACCTTTGGCATTGGTATTATTCCATCATTGTACTTTTCAACCATTGAAACTGTTCTACTTACTAAGTTACCTAAGTCGTTAGCTAA
>LFRM01186965.1_pt1 | contig 14118 bp, 13 predicted proteins | sample 618341 | NCBI WGS metagenome assembly LFRM01 (sample SAMN03654438, study PRJNA283298) | anaerobic digester metagenome | isolation source: pool of bioreactors CSTR01a, CSTR02a, and CSTR03a thermophilic anaerobic... | place: Denmark: Kgs. Lyngby | collected 2014-05-21 | reverse complement strand
TCAAGTCCTACCATCAATAAGGAGTTGCTGTTTTTCCAGGCGGCTTCCAGTTTTTCGGTAAAAGTCATACTAAATCAAATAAATGGGTCGATTGCAATGGCAATCCAGACGATGGTGGTAAATATAAGGGTGAGCATGACCGCAGCGCTGCCAAGATCTTTTGCGCGGCCCAACAGTGGATGATGCTCCAGGCTGATTTGATCGGCCAGTGCCTCAAGGGCGGAGTTAAGCAATTCAACCACCAGGACACATACCAGTGTAGCCAGCAGGAACAGGACTTCAAGCAGGTTGCGGCCCAAATAGAACGCCAGAGGCGCCATGATGGCACATAATAGCAATTCCTGGCGAAAAGCGGCTTCATGTTTGAAGGCGGCTTTCAAGCCCTGTGCGGAATATTGCGCTGCTTTAACAATACGCGGTATACCACTTTTGCTTTTAAACGGAGAGTCATTCGGTAGGGTCATGGTTTTAAAAGTAAAAAAGGCACTTGCAACCGGCAAATTGTTACGGCTGATGTTCTATGTATCACAGGCCTTATTGTAGTTCAACTTGCTTGCCTGGCCCTTCAATAAGCGGTACGGACGAAAAAAACGTCAATGGAAGGGGGGGTATTTTTGGGCGCGGGGGGCTTATGCGTCACATTGAATGGACGGCTGCAGGGTTTTATCGTTTGCAGTAAAGAAAAACCCGGGCCAGGGCCCGGGTTCATGTGGCTAAACGGAGAAAGGGAGATCTCCGTTTTATGAGATAAACAGATTAGAATCCGCCCATGCCACCCATACCGCCCATGCCACCCATGTCAGGCATTGCGGCAGCCGGTTTGTCTTCTACGATTTCGCAAATGGCGGCTTCTGTTGTCAGCAGCAGACTGGCGACAGATGCTGCGTTTTGCAGTGCTGTGCGGGTTACTTTGGTTGGGTCCAGAACACCTTGCTCAACCAGGTCACCGTATTCACCGGTAGCTGCGTTATAACCGTAGTTACCTGTGCCGCTGGCAACATTGTTAACCACAACGCTAGGCTCATCACCCGCGTTGGCAACGATGGTGCGCAAAGGTGCTTCGATGGCGCGCAGGATCAGATTGATACCTGCATCCTGGTCAGCGTTGGCGCCGGTCAGGCCTTTGATTGCATTTTTGGCGCGAATCAGGGCTACACCTCCGCCAGGAACGATACCTTCTTCAACCGCAGCGCGAGTTGCATGCAGCGCATCTTCAACGCGTGCTTTTTTCTCTTTCATTTCAACTTCGGTTGCAGCGCCTACACGGATAACGGCAACACCACCCGCCAGTTTGGCAACGCGCTCTTGCAGTTTTTCACGATCGTAGTCAGAAGTGGCTTCTTCGATTTGGGTGCGGATTTGTTTAACGCGGGCTTCGATGTTTGCGCTAACGCCGGCACCGTCGATGATGGTGGTGTTTTCTTTACCTACTTCGATGCGTTTTGCCTGGCCCAGATCTTCGATCGTGGCTTTTTCTAGGGACATGCCGGTTTCTTCAGAGATAACGGTACCACCGGTCAGGATGGCAATGTCTTCCAGCATGGCTTTGCGACGGTCACCGAAACCAGGTGCTTTAACGGCGGTGGTTTTCAGGATACCGCGGATGTTGTTGACAACCAGTGTGGCCAGTGCTTCGCCTTCAACGTCTTCTGCGATGATCAGCAAAGGACGGCTTGATTTGGCAACTTGCTCAAGTACGGGAAGCAGGTCACGGATGTTGCTTATTTTTTTGTCGAAGATCAGGATGTATGGATCTTCCAGGGCAGCAACCTGTTTTTCCTGGTTGTTGATGAAGTAGGGAGACAGGTAACCACGGTCGAATTGCATACCTTCAACGACGTCAAGTTCGTTGTCCAGTGATTTGCCGTCTTCAACAGTGATCACGCCTTCTTTGCCAACTTTGTCCATGGCGTTGGCAATGATGTCACCGATAGAAGAATCGCTGTTGGCGGAAATAGAACCAACCTGGGCGATTTCTTTGCTGGTGGTGCAAGGCTTGGACAGTTTTTTCAGTTCTTCGATTGCAGCGGCAACGGCTTTGTCGATACCGCGTTTCAGGTCCATTGGGTTGATGCCGGCGGCAACGTATTTCAGGCCTTCTTCTACGACAGCCTGAGCCAATACGGTAGCGGTAGTGGTGCCGTCACCTGCGTTGTCGGAGGTTTTTGAGGCAACTTCTTTAACCAGTTGTGCGCCGATGTTTTCAAATTTGTCTTTCAGTTCGATTTCTTTGGCAACTGAAACACCGTCTTTGGTCACTGTAGGGGCGCCGAAAGAGCGCTCAAGAACGACGTTACGGCCTTTAGGGCCCAATGTTGTTTTAACAGCGTTTGCCAGTGTGTTTACGCCACGCACGATACGAACACGTGCGTCGTCACCGAATAATACTTGCTTTGCAGCCATTTTGAATTCCTTGATTATGTTTAAGTGCCATCAGTATGCCTGACAGCAAAAATATGCATTTAAAATAAGTGGTTATAGCTTAAGCAACAACAGCGAGGATTTCTTCTTCGCGGATAACCAGCAGTTCTTCGCCATCTACTTTTACAGACTGGCCAGCATATTTACCGAACAATACTTTGTCGCCAACTTTCAGGTCTACAGGCAATACTTTGCCATCTTCTGTTTTTTTGCCTGGTCCAACAGCAATAACTTCACCTTGATCAGGTTTTTCAGCAGCGCTGTCAGGGATAACAATACCTGATGCTGTTTTCAGCTCGTTGTCTAAGCGCTTGATAATGACGCGATCTTGTAAAGGACGCAATGCCATGGAGAAACTCCTGTCTCTAATTAAGTTGAGTTAAAAAATCAGTGAGGAACCGGTTGTTAGCACTCGGCTCCCTTGAGTGCTAATTATAAGGACGAAACTGAAATTTTCAAGAGGGGGATTTTGAAATGTTACATTTTTGTCTGATACTGTCGAATGTCATTCAGTTTGCAAATTTCGTCATTGAGTTTGCAAATGCTCACGCCACCTGTCGAATCCCATCCAACTTCTTGATGTCCAAACTAAACTGCTTGGGATTTCTTTTTTTACCCCTATTAATTCAATAATAGTTGAATTATAATATTATTAAATTGTGGTAGGTCTGTGGTTGATGGGAAACTGAGCCTTAAGAAGGACAAAATCGCCATTACTCATGCGCCCGACATCAACTTGGGCGTGGACGCACAGTACAAATATTTGAGGAGTCGTGATGAATGAAACCGAAATGGTCAAGGCGCTTGCAGCGCTGGCCCAAGAGACTCGGCTGAAGTTGTTTCGCTTGCTTGTGGTGGCAGGCAAAACAGGCTTGACGCCTGGCAGCATGTCGGAGACTTTGGAAGTGTCCACCACGGCCTTATCTTTTCACCTTAAGGAACTTCACTTTGCTGGCCTTGTGACCAGTGAGCGCCATGGGCGCTACATCATTTACCGGGCAGAACTGGTCAAAATGAATGCTTTGCTGGCTTTTTTGACCGCAGAGTGCTGCCAGGGTGAGGGATGTGCAGACCTTAATGTGTCTGCTTGTGTGAATGTTTGAATGGCCTTTTGGGATGGGCCCGCGTCATCACATCCTTACAACGTATTTTTCTAGTGAGCCGCAGATAAAGGTAGATTATGGGAATTTTTGAACGTTTTTTAACAGTGTGGGTCGCCTTGGGCATTGGAGCGGGTGTAGTGCTGGGTCTGTGGCTGCCTGGGGTTTTTCAGACTGTGGCCGCCTTGGAATATGCACAAGTCAACCTTGTGGTGGCGGTATTTATCTGGGTGATGATTTATCCAATGATGATTCAGATTGACTGGCACGCCGTCAAAGATGTAGGCAAGCGCCCGCAGGGCTTGCTGCTAACGCTGGTGGTCAACTGGCTCATCAAGCCTTTCACCATGGCGGCTTTAGGTGTGCTGTTTTTCCAGTACCTGTTTGCCCCTTGGGTGGATCCGCAATCGGCCAGCGAATACATAGCCGGCATGATTTTGCTTGGGGTGGCGCCATGTACGGCTATGGTGTTTGTCTGGAGCCAATTGGTCAAAGGTGATGCCAACTACACCTTGGTACAGGTGTCGGTGAACGACCTCATCATGGTGGTGGCTTATGCCCCGATTGCTGCCTTTTTGCTGGGGGTGACCAACGTGACGGTGCCCTGGGAAACGCTGGTTCTGAGCACTGTATTGTATGTGGTGCTGCCTCTGGTGGCAGGTATGTTGACGCGACACTTGCTGCTCCAGCGTTCGTCCCAAGCTCTGAGTGATTACGTGGCAGCGCTTAAACCATGGTCTATTGTCGGACTGATTGCGACGGTGGTGTTGCTGTTTGGATTCCAGGCAGAAACCATCGTGGATCAACCCGTGGTGATTGGACTGATTGCCGTGCCCTTGGTGCTGCAGACCTATGGCATTTTCTTCATCAGCTGGTGGATGGCGAAAAGGCTAAAGCTGCCGCACAACGTAGCAGGTCCTGCCTGCCTGATTGGCACGTCCAACTTTTTCGAATTGGCAGTGGCAGTGGCTATTTCTTTGTTTGGCCTAAATTCGGGCGCGGCCTTGGCCACTGTGGTGGGGGTGCTGGTGGAAGTGCCCGTTATGCTTTCTTTGGTGGCTATGGTGAATGCCAGGCGTCCCTCATCACTTGACCGTGCCCCTCTCTGACCCCCCCAAGCATCAAGATTTTTACGAGGAATATTTGTAATGACTGACATCACGATTTACCACAACCCCCAGTGTGGCACCTCACGCAATACGCTGGCGATGATTCGCAACAGCGGTGTGGAGCCTCAGGTTATTGAATACCTGAAAACACCCCCCAGTCGCGAAGAGCTGATGAGCCTGGTGCAAGCCATGGGCCTGAGCTTGCGTGATGTGCTGCGTCAAAAGGGGACCCCCTACGACGAACTCGGACTGGGTAATCCAGCGCTGACGGATGCACAGTTGCTAGAGATGGTTGAGCAATACCCCATCCTGATACAGCGCCCCATCGTCAAGACACCGCTGGGTGTGCGCCTGTGTCGCCCTTCCGAGCGAGTGCTGGAAATTTTGCCGAATCCGCAGCAAGGTCCGTTCACCAAAGAGGATGGAGAAGTTGTGATCGGAAAGGATGGACAACGTGCCTGAAAAAGAGACAAAACCACTGGTCGCTTTGCCCGCAGCGGCACCAGAACATTTTCGGGTTCCAGACCCTGAACGCTTGGCCAATCCCATTCGCTCCAACCACCCACCTCGCATTTTGTTGCTGTATGGGTCCTTGCGTGAGCGCTCTTTCAGCCGCCTGCTGGTCGAAGAAGCCGAGCGCTTGCTGCAAGTCATGGGAGCAGAAACCAAAATCTTCAACCCCAGCGGACTGCCTCTGCCCGATGATGCGACAGAGAACCATCCCAAAGTGCAGGAGCTGCGTAGTCTGGCGCAATGGGCCGAAGGCATGGTGTGGTGCTCGCCCGAGCGCCATGGTGCGATGACGGGTATCATGAAGGCTCAAATTGACTGGATTCCCCTGTCTGTAGGTGCCGTGCGGCCTACTCAGGGCAAGACGCTGGCAGTGATGCAGGTATGTGGGGGCAGCCAGTCTTTCAATGCCGTTAATCAGATGCGTGTGTTGGGACGCTGGATGCGTATGGTGACTATCCCGAATCAGTCCTCGGTCGCCAAGGCCTTTCAGGAGTTCGATGCCGAAAATCGCATGAAGCCCTCCAGCTACTACGACCGTGTAGTCGATGTGATGGAAGAGCTGGTTAAGTTCACCTTGCTTACGCGTGATGTTGCACCCTATTTGGTGGAGCGCTACAGTGAGCGCAAGGAAAGCGCCGAAGCCCTGAGCCGGCGCGTCAACCAGACCGGGATTTAATCACCCCATTCAAACTGCAGGCTTCTTTTGTGGGTATAGTGAGTTTTGGAATTTTATGATAATAGCGGACAATAACCCAAGGCATGTTGATGTGGTCATTATTGGTGGGGGTCAGGCGGGGTTGGCAACTGCATACTTTCTTCGCCGGACGGGTTTGTCGTTTGTTGTATTGGATAATCAGGTGCAACCTGGTGGTGCCTGGCTACACGGTTGGAAATCATTACGGTTGTTTTCGCCCGCGAATTGGAGCTCTTTGCCGGGCTGGCCCATGCCTGCATCCACATCGGGTGTTTATCCGTCGCGCGACGAGGTTCTTGATTATTTCACCCGCTATGAAGCACGGTACGCGATGCCCGTAATGCGACCTGTGCAGGTACAAAAAATATCAAAGGGCAGTCAGTTCTTGCTGACCCATACTGAAAAAGCCATCTGGCAGAGTCGCGCGGTGGTCAGCGCTACCGGCAACTGGAGCAACCCTTACATTCCGGTGTATCCTGGATCTGACGTATTCAAGGGTAAGCAGCAGCACTCTGCTTCTTATATTGATCCAGAGGTGTATAAAAACCAGCGAGTGGCTGTTGTGGGTGGCGGAAACTCAGGCGCCCAGATTTTGGCTGAACTATCCAACGTTGCACAAACTCTCTGGATCACTCCTTCACCCCCAGTTTTTTTGCCTGATGACGTTGATGGTCGGGTGCTGTTTGCGCGCGCTACTGAGCGCTGGTTAGCTCAGAAGGAAGGGAGAGCGGTTGATATTCCTATTGGCGGCCTGGGCGATATTGTGATGGTGCCTCCGGTGCGTGAGGCCCGTGACCGGGGGGTGTTGGTTGCAGATCGTCTTTTTTCAAGATTCACTGAAACAGGTATTGCGTGGGATGATGGGCGACATCAGGAAATTGATGCTGTGGTTTGGTGTACAGGATTTCGGCCAGCGTTGCAACATCTGGCGGAGTTGGACGTTGTTGAGCCAGACGGTAAAGTGCTGGTCAAGGAAGGCCATTGTATCAAGGAACCCCGACTGTGGCTAGTAGGTTACGGTGATTGGACGGGTCCGGCATCCGCCACGTTGGCTGGAGTCATGCGTGCCGCCCGAAGCTGCGTTGCGGAAATTGAACATAATCTGACTGAAGGTAGCTTCCATGGATAACATCTTGCTCTATGTGCCGGTATTTAAGGGCTGTTCATGGGGTAAGGAGAGACGCTGCTGAGGTTTTCATTGACGTCCAGTTCCCTGCCAATATAAGGGAACGCGCGTTGTGAGCATTGTGGCCGCTCGCACACCCTGCAGCCCATGCCGATGGGGGTGGGAATATCAGGATTGCTGAAATCCAGTCCTTTTGCATAAACCAGTCGATGGGCATGTGCGACATCGCAACCCAGTGCGACAGCGAAATCTTTTGTTGGTTGTCCGAAGCCACCGGTCTGACGGCATACGGTACGCGCAATCCACAGGTACACACGTCCGTCGGGCATGCGTGCCAGTTGCCGGAGAATCCGCCCGGGACTTGAGAAGGCTTCGTAGACATTCCATAAAGGACAGGCGCCACCGACACGGGAGAAATGAAAGTGGGCAGCAGACTGGCGTTTTGATATATTGCCCGCGCGGTCCACGCGGATGAAAAAAAACGGCACGCCCGTTGCATCGGGTCGCTGCATGGTGCTCAGGCGGTGACAAACGGTCTCGAAGCTGACACCAAACCGTTGTCCCAACAGATCGATGTCATATTGCAATTGCTCGGCAGCGGCCAGGAACTGTCGGTAGGGCAGGATCAGCGCTGCCGCAAAATAGTTGGCCAGACCCAGGCGTACTAATTTACGTACCGCCTGACTGGAAAAGCGTGGCACGTCCACCATGCGTTCAAGCATGGTGTCCAATTCCAGAAATGCCAATTGTGTTCCCATTTGAAAGGCCCGCTGCCCGGGTGTGATATGCGGTGGCAGGCTAAGCTGCCTCAGCGCCGGGTTGTAGGCGCGTTGCAGGCCCTTTTCTGTGGGCAGGGTGTCCACCATAACGCCGTGTTGTTCGCGCAAGCGCTGCTCCAGTCGGTCTGCCAGGCCAGGTGTGGGCACGTCGGCCAGTCCCCAGGCGGTATGGCATTGCTCGGCGTGCGCATCGAGCTGGGCGAAATGATTGTGATGGGTAAAGAAAAAGTCGCGTGCTTCCTCGTAGGGTTGTGTCTGTATCAGCAGTGCGTCTGCAGGATTGCCGGGATCCTGATGGGTCATTTTTTCAGTCATGGCTTCCAGCCGCTCTGCCGCTTCGCGGTGACGGCGGTGAAGATCAATCAAAACCCGGCCTACAGCCGGCATATTCGTTGCGATCTCGCGTATTTCAGCCTGTGATATTCTGTCCCCTTCGTGTCCGCCAAGCGCCGATGCCGGCAGGGTGGCCGCCACTTCGTGCAGCGCAGCGACCATCCGTGTTTGTTCATCGTCTGAAAACGTGTTGACGTCCATATTGAACACTTCGCTCAAACGCAGCAGGACCGGCATGGTCAATGGCCGCTGGTTCTGTTCGATCTGGTTCAGGTAGCTGGGTGAGAGGCCCAGCATGCGGGCCAGCCCTATCTGGGTCAATTTGCGTTCCTCGCGCAAGCGGCGTAATCGCACGCCCATAAATACTTTTCGCATGGTGGCCATTGAATCCAATACCGGCTTGATAAGGCTGATTAACTAAAAAAATTCGCAAAATTTGCAAATATGCAGCATAGGGTTTACCAATATTCGCCTTGTTATTAATGCAATTTCTGGTAATTTTGCGTAAACTGCAAATATTGATTATAGCGTATTATTTGCATTGTAAAGTAGCGGAGGAATACCATGACACAAGCACCCGAAACAACGGGCTTCAAACCAAAGAAATCAGTGGCCTTGTCTGGCGTTATCGCTGGCAATACCGCACTATGTACCGTGGGCCGCAGCGGCAACGACCTGCATTATCGTGGTTACGATATTCTGGATCTGGCGCAAGCCTGTGAATTTGAAGAGGTCGCTCACCTGCTCATTCACGGCAAACTGCCCAACAAGGCTGAACTGGCCTCCTATAAACAGAAGCTTCGCCGTNNACGGCCGTATCGGTCCTGGGTTGTGTGTTACCTGAAAAAGATGATCATAACCTGCCGGATGCGCGCGATATTGCAGACCGTCTGATGGCCAGTCTGGGTTCGGCGCTGCTGTATTGGTACCACTATAGCCATAATGGCAAGTGTATTGATGTCGAAACCAACGACGACAGCATCGGCGGGCATTTTCTGCATCTGCTGCACGGCGAGACGCCACCTGATGAGTGGGTCCAGGCCATGCATACTTCACTGAACCTGTATGCCGAGCACGAGTTCAATGCATCCACGTTCACCTGCCGGGTGATTGCCGGAACAGGTTCGGATATGTATTCAGCCATTACCGGTGGTATCGGCGCATTGCGCGGTCCCAAGCACGGTGGTGCCAACGAAGTCGCTTTTGAGGTGCAAAAACGCTATGAAACACCGGATGAGGCCGAAGCCGATATTCGTCGTCGCGTAGAGAACAAAGAGGTCATCATTGGCTTTGGTCACCCCGTGTATACGATTTCCGACCCGCGCAACAAAGTCATCAAGGAAGTGGCGCGCAAACTGTCGGCAACGCAGCAGAACATGAAAATGTTCGATATTGCCGAACGCCTGGAAAGCGTCATGTGGGACATCAAGAAAATGTTCCCCAATCTGGATTGGTTCTCGGCCGTGTCCTATCACATGATGGGCGTGCCTACCGCCATGTTCACACCGCTGTTTGTGATTGCGCGTACCGCAGGCTGGGCAGCGCACATTATCGAACAACGTATCGACAATAAGATTATTCGTCCGACCGCCAATTATATCGGTCCTGAAGATCAAGCATTCGTTCCGCTGGACCAGCGTTGATTCTTATGAAGCGTTGATTACTATGAATACTGAATACCGCAAACCACTGCCCGGCACAGGGCTGGATTACTTCGACGCGCGTGCTGCCGTTGATGCCATTGCCCCCAACGCCTACGATACGCTACCGTATACCTCACGCGTATTTGCAGAAAACCTGGTGCGTCGCTGCGACCCTGCCATCCTGACAGACTCGCTCAAGCAATTGATCGAACGCAAGCGTGACCTGGATTTTCCATGGTTTCCTGCGCGCGTGGTGTGTCACGATATCCTGGGTCAGACCGCGCTTGTAGACCTGGCCGGGTTGCGCGAGGCGATTGCCAAGCAAGGGGGCGATCCTGCCCAGATCAACCCGGTCGTACCCACGCAGTTGATCGTGGACCATTCGCTGGCCGTCGAATATGCCGGTTTTGACAGGGATGCCTTTGCCAAAAACCGTGCAGTCGAAGATCGCCGCAATGACGACCGCTTTCATTTTATCAATTGGACCAAGAAGTCGTTCAAGAATGTCGATGTGATTCCACCGGGTAACGGCATCATGCACCAGATCAATCTGGAGCGTATGTCACCGGTCATTCACAGTCGTGATGGGGTTGCTTTCCCGGATACACTTGTTGGTACCGACAGTCATACGCCTCATGTCGATGCGCTGGGTGTTATCGCCATTGGCGTGGGCGGCTTGGAGGCCGAGAGCGTGATGTTGGGTCGTGCGTCCTGGATGCGTTTGCCCGACATTGTCGGTGTTGAACTGACCGGGCAATTGCAGCCAGGCATTACCGCCACCGACCTGGTTCTGGCCCTGACCGAGTTTTTGCGTGAGCAGAAAGTGGTCTCGTCTTACCTGGAATTCTTCGGCGAAGGCGCGTCCCGCCTGACGCTGGGCGATCGCGCCACGATTTCCAATATGACGCCCGAATATGGTGCCACTGCCGCGATGTTTTACATTGACCGGCAAACGATTGATTACCTGAAACTGACCGGTCGTGATGAGGAACAGGTCAAGCTGGTGGAAACCTATGCCAAGCAGACGGGTCTGTGGGCTGACAGTCTGAAAACCGCGCAGTATGAGCGAGTCCTTTCCTTTGATTTGTCAACGGTAGTACGCAATCTGGCCGGTCCATCCAATCCGCATCGTCGCGTACCCACTTCAGAGCTTGCCAGCCGGGGTATTGCCGGTGTGGTTGAAAATGAACCGGGGCTGATGCCCGATGGTGCGGTGATTATTGCCGCGATTACCAGTTGCACCAATACGAGCAATCCACGCAACGTGATTGCAGCCGGGCTGTTGGCACGTAACGCCAATGCACGTGGCCTGCTACGCAAGCCATGGGTCAAAACATCACTGGCACCGGGCTCCAAGGCAGTTCAGCTGTATCTGGAAGAGGCCAATCTCTTGCCCGAGCTGGAGAAGCTGGGTTTTGGTATTGTGGGCTTTGCCTGTACCACCTGTAACGGCATGAGCGGTGCGCTGGATCCTGTCATTCAGCAGGAAATCATCGACCGTGATCTGTATGCGACCGCTGTTTTATCGGGCAACCGTAACTTCGATGGCCGTATCCACCCCTATGCCAAGCAGGCATTCCTGGCTTCGCCACCGCTGGTTGTGGCTTACGCGATTGCCGGTACCATTCGCTTTGACATCGAAAAAGACGTGCTGGGTACCGACCGGAACGGTCAGCCAGTGACCCTGAAGGATATCTGGCCCACCGACGAAGAGATTGATGCCATTGTGGCCAGCAGCGTGAAACCGGAGCAATTCCGCAAGGTGTACGAACCGATGTTCGCGATCAATGCCGATGATGGTGAATCGGTCAGTCCGTTGTACGAATGGCGTCCGCAAAGTACCTACATTCGCTGCCCACCGTACTGGGAAGGCGCGCTGGCAGGCGAACGCACGCTCAAGGGCATGCGTCCGCTGGCGGTGCTGGGGGACAACATCACAACCGATCACCTGTCGCCTTCCAATGCTATTTTGCCGAACAGTGCAGCCGGAGAATATCTGGCCAAGATGGGCTTGCCACCAGAGGACTTCAACTCTTACGCAACCCACCGTGGCGATCACCTGACCGCACAGCGGGCCACGTTCGCCAATCCCAAACTGCTCAATGAAATGGTGCAGGAAAACGGTGAGGTCAAGCAAGGCTCTCTGGCACGCATCGAACCGGAAGGTAAGGTGGTGCGTATGTGGGAAGCCATCGAAACCTATATGGAACGCAAGCAGCCGCTGATTATCGTGGCGGGCGCAGACTACGGTCAGGGTTCTTCACGCGACTGGGCGGCCAAGGGTGTGCGTCTGGCGGGTGTCGAAGCGATTGTTGCAGAAGGGTTCGAGCGGATTCATCGCACCAATCTGGTTGGCATGGGTGTATTGCCACTGGAATTCAAGCCGGGTGTCAATCGCAAGACGCTGAACATTGATGGTACGGAAATCTACGATGTAGTGGGTAAGCCAGAACCGCGCTCAACACTGACGCTGGTGATTCATCGTAAAAATGGCGAACGTCTGGAAGTGCCGGTGACCTGCCGTCTGGATACCGCTGAAGAAGTCTCCATCTATGAGGCTGGCGGGGTTCTGCAACGCTTTGCGCAGGACTTTCTTGAGTCACCCGCAACCAGTCAGAAATGATGCAAATATGGAAAAAGCAATGACAAAAGCGCCACAGATTAAAATTGCAGCCACCTATATGCGGGGTGGCACCAGTAAGGGTGTGTTTTTCCGGCTGAGTGATTTGCCCGAAGTCGCCCAGACGCCAGGTGCCGCGCGCGACGCACTGTTGCTGCGCGTGATCGGCAGCCCGGATCCTTATGGCAAGCAAACCGACGGTATGGGCGGTGCGACTTCAAGTACCAGCAAGGTTGTGATTCTGTCGAAAAGCGAGCGTGCCGGACATGATGTTGATTATCTGTTCGGTCAGGTGTCCATCGATCAGCCTTTTATCGACTGGAGCGGCAATTGCGGAAATCTGTCGGCGGCCGTGGGACCTTTTGCGATCAGCAATGGGTTGATCGATGCCGACCGTATTCCGGAAAATGGTGTTGTCACCGTATCCATCTGGCAGGCCAATATCGGAAAGACCATTGTGGCCCATGTGCCCATCACCAATGGTCAGGTGCAGGAAACAGGCGATTTTGAGCTGGATGGGGTGACTTTCCCCGCCGCCGAAGTGCGGCTTGAATTCCTGGATCCGGCAGCAGACGAAGAGGGCGCTGGCGGTACCATGTTCCCTACTGGCAATCTGGTTGACGAGCTGGATGTACCCGGTGTTGGCAAGTTGCAGGCGACCATGATCAATGCAGGTATTCCAACTGTGTTTGTAAATGCCAGGGATATTGGCTTTACCGGCACGGAGCTGCAGGATGATATCAACGGTAACGCCGATACACTGGCCATGTTTGAAACCATTCGCGCGCATGGTGCGCTGCGAATGGGGCTCATTGCCAATATCGAGGAAGCCGCCCGTCGCCAGCACACACCCAAGGTGGCTTTTGTGGCTGAGGCGGCTGATTACACGGCATCCAGCGGCAAACAGGTATCTGCCGATAGTATCGACCTGGTTGTACGGGCGCTTTCCATGGGTAAATTGCATCATGCCATGATGGGCACCGCAGCGGTTGCTATCGGTACGGCTGCAGCCATTCCCGGTACCCTGGTCAACCTTGCGGCAGGCGGTGGTGAGCGTGAATCTGTTACCTTCGGTCACCCTTCAGGTACATTGCGGGTGGGTGCACAGGCGATTGAAGAAAACGGGCAGTGGGTTGTGAAAAAAGCACTCATGAGCCGAAGCGCCCGTGTCCTGATGGAAGGCTATGTGCGGATTCCGGCCGATTCGTTCTGAAAGCGCCAGAAAATTGATTAACTTTTAATATTGTTAAAGAAGGATTTATTGCATGTCGACAAGAAAGCAACTCAGATCACTCGTTGAAGCGCGCCAGGGTATTATCGTTCCCGGTGCATTTAATGCCTTGTCGGCCAAAGTGATTGCCGATCTTGGCTTTCAGGCCATTTATGTGACGGGTGCGGGTGTGACCAATATGTGGTTTGGCATGCCTGATCAGGGTTTTATGGGTTTACATGAAATCGCCGAGCATACCGCCAGAATCCGTGATGCAGTAGATGTGCCACTGATTGTGGATGCAGACACGGGGTTTGGCAATGCCCTGAATGTTCGTCACACTGTCCGGGTTCTTGAGCGTGCCGGTGCCGACTGCATTCAGTTGGAAGATCAGGTTGCGCCCAAGCGTTGCGGTCATTTCTCAGGCAAAGAGGTGATTTCGACCGAAGAAGCAGTCAGCAAGATCAAGGCGGCGGTCGATGCACGTCAGGATCCTGACTTCCTGATTATGGCGCGTACCGATGCGGCAGCCACCCATGGTTTTGAGGCGGCGATCGAGCGTGCCCAGAA
>LFRM01217669.1_pt1 | contig 14119 bp, 11 predicted proteins | sample 618341 | NCBI WGS metagenome assembly LFRM01 (sample SAMN03654438, study PRJNA283298) | anaerobic digester metagenome | isolation source: pool of bioreactors CSTR01a, CSTR02a, and CSTR03a thermophilic anaerobic... | place: Denmark: Kgs. Lyngby | collected 2014-05-21 | reverse complement strand
CAAAGATGTCGCTACCAGAATCATGAATCTCCTGACTCCTATCGGGAAAGGCCAGAGAGGATTGATCGTCGCACCTCCGCGTACCGGAAAAACAGTCCTTCTTAAAAGCATCGCCAACGCTATCCTGCATAATCATCCTGAAGTTTTCCTGATCGTACTGCTTATCGATGAACGTCCTGAGGAAGTGACCGATATGCAGCGCTCTGTCAAGGCCGAGATCATAAGTTCCACTTTCGATGAGCCGGCTGAAAGACATGTCGTGGTTGCAGAAATGGCCATCGAGCGTGCCAAGCGTCTTGTTGAGCACAACCGCGATGTAGTGATCCTGCTTGACAGTATAACCAGGCTGGCCAGGGCTCATAATACAGTGGCTCCCCACTCTGGGAGAATTCTCTCCGGTGGTGTGGATTCTCAGGCTCTCTACAAACCAAAAAGATTTTTCGGAGCTGCCCGAAACATTGACAATGGCGGAAGCCTTACAATCATCGCTACCGCTCTGATAGAAACCGGAAGCAGGATGGACGAGGTGATTTTCGAGGAGTTCAAGGGAACCGGTAATATGGAACTTGTTCTCGATCGTAAGATCGCCGATCGCAGAATCTATCCCGCGATAGATCTGATGAGATGCGGAACCCGTAAAGAGGAACTGCTGCTGTCTGAAGAGGAACTTAACCGCATGTGGATACTTCGTAAATTCCTGGCTACCATGACTCCTGTGGAAATGATGGAATTTCTGATTGAAAAGATCAGCAGCACCAAGACAAACAGAGAATTCCTGGATGTTATGAAAAGCTGAGGATTTGCCTGACACTGGAGGAGAGATATGAGAGTCGGTGTTTTAGGTACCGGCAACATGGGATCTGCCCTGATCAACGCGTTTCTGTCAAAGATCAGCGGTATTGAAATATTGGCTTTCGATCAGAATCAAAAAGCTTGTGAAAAGCTCGAACATTCTGTAAAGATACTTCCTCCCTCTGACTGGTTTTCCGGAGACAGGACTACATCGGCCGTGATTGTGGCAGTCAAGCCCTCCGATGTTGCATCTGCTCTAAACCTGTTTTCCTCCGTAAAAGAATCCGATCTTCTGAAACCAATATGGATTTCAATAGCTGCAGGTGTGAGCATTTCAACGTTCCGGAAATCACTCCCATCCGGTGCGAGAATCTGCAGAGTGATGCCCAATACACCGGCGCTTGTCGGTGAGGGAATGAACGCCTATTCTCTTAGTGTCAATTGCAGTAAAGATGACTCTGGCATAGTAGAGAAGCTCCTCAGCGCCTGTGGGAAGGTCCTTTCTGTCCCGGAAAAAATGCTTAACGCGGTAACCGGGCTTTCGGGAAGCGGCCCTGCTTATGTTTTCCTTTTTATCGAAGCCCTTATTGAAGGTGGTGTCACTGCCGGGCTTCCATACGAAATCGCACGAGAATGCGCTCTGCAGACTGTTGTCGGATCTGCCGGGATGATCATCAAAACCGGTGAGAATCCTTCTACTCTTAAATCTAAAGTCATGTCTCCGGCGGGGACGACTGCAAGTGGTCTTCTTGCCCTGGAGGAGAACGCTTTTAAGCATGCTGTGATCTCAGCGGTTGTGGCTGCCACCAGGCGATCAGAACAGCTTGGATCATAAGTATTCAGAAGAGGTTTATTGGTGAAAGCCAGAATCCTTGCCCTGTTGATTTTCCTGGTTTGTTTTCAGCCTGTTACCGGCAATACCGCATTGCTTCCTCCCGGTTCGGCTGCACCAACATTCTCTCTTCCCGCGCTTAACGGTGATCGTGTCAGTTTGCGTGTTTTCTGCGGAGACACTCTGATAAAGCCACACATTAATTCTGTAAGGCAGGTCGTTGTTCTGAGCTTCTGGGCGACTTACTGCAAACCTTGTCAAAAAGAGATGCCTGAACTGATGAGGTTTTCCAAAAAACACAAAGATGACAGTGTAAAGGTATTCTGCATAAGTATCGACAAAGAGGGTGCATCGCTTGTTTCCCCTTTTATCAAAGAAAAGGGATATAGTATCCCGGTGCTTCTGGATCCTTACAGGAAAACAGCGCAGAGGTATGGTGTAGAGGCACTTCCGGCTTTGTTTGTAATCGATCCTTATGGAAAAATTGCATTCTCTGCTATTGGTTATGATGGTTCGGAACCGCTTGATGTAAAGCTGGAGAGAATTGTTTTGGAAGTAAGGCAGGGAAAAAAAGTCGAAATCGGTTATTCAGGAGAAACTGTTAAAATTGAGGGAGAGAGCATCCCCGAACAATTAAAAGTGATTACACCAAAGACACGGTGGGATGCGATTGTGAAAGTCGAATGTGGAACTCCTCTTGATAGTGTAGCGTCAGGTCTGGGTGTCTCTGCAGAACAGGTTCGTTCCTGGTATGAGGATTTGAAAAAAGCTGCTATATCTCTCTGGTCTGATTCGCCCGAATAAGTCTATTTTTGCTCTGCTGTCTCTGCCCAGAGTGAATCGTTTACTCTTTTTCTTAATTCCTTTGATGCCTCAAACACCGGTTTAAAACCTGCTTCCACTTCTATGTACTGGTTAGTACGGGGGTTGCGTGCGATGCGCGCTTTCTTCTGCTTGACTTTGAATCTGCCGAAGCCGCGTATCTCGATATTGTTACCGTTCTGGAGTGCCTTGGCAACTGATTCCAGGAAGCTCTCCACTACTATCTTTGTATCAACCTGAGTCAGGCCGGTGCGCTCGGAGATTCTTTCAACAAGATCCTTTTTTGTGATATTTCCCATGAAATCCCCCGCTGATGAGCCGCGCTGGAAAATGTAGAAAAATGGATGAGATCAGGGTTTTTTACCTCCTGTCCGGAAAGATTTCCAGGGAAGGAGCATGATTTAGAATACAATTACTGTTCGGCAAAAGCAAGAACTTTTTTTATAACTCTATGAAAAAAGCCATCTTAAGGATTCCATCCCTTCAGCTGCTCCTATACTGGAATACCTGTCAGGAGTGATAGCAAGGACTTATTCGGATTGAGCAATTAGCCGGATTTTCTGCCTTGCGATACTGTTCAGATCATCAATGCTGAGTATCCTGTGGTAGGTCTCTTTTGCTTTGTCAAGCAGTTCGAGTTTTTCGTATGCTACTGCAAGCTGCAGGAGTATTCGGGTGTTGTTCTGATCGTTCTTTACAGCCTGCTCGAAATATCTGATGGCTTCTTTGAGCATGCCGTTTCTCATGCAGATCAATCCTATTTTAAAATTTGCCTCAACATGCCCGGGGTATTGTGTTACCGCTTTCTTGTACTCCTCCAGTGAAAGGGCAGTGTCATTGATTAGTGAGTAGTAGAGTTCACCAAGATTATAGCGCGTGTTGAAATCATCAGGGTTTATCACCAGAGCGGTCTGGTAGGATGCCTTTGCCAGATCCGGTTTTGACAAGTAATAGTAGACCATGCCCAGCCGTGAATGACTTTTTGCATGGAGGGGATCAATCTCGATCGCCTGAAGGAGCAACATTCTAGCTTTCAGGTAATCATTAAGTTGCATATAATAGCGTGCCATCTGATATAAAGCCTCTACATTAGATGAGTCAATTCTCAGGGCTTGCTCCAGATAATCCAGTATCTTCGGGGATTTTGGCCTCAGGGAGGCTTCGATCTGGCCCAGAAAACAAGCAGATTTTGCAGAAGTGGGATAGCGGGAGAGGCATTCTGAGAGACTGCTTATGCTTTGCTCCACATGGCCGGAATAGTAAAGGGCAATGCCTCTTCGGGCACAAACTTCAGCTGCAAGGCTCTCAGGAAGCTGCTGCTTCTCGATTAAAAACTCATATTGCTCCAGAGATTCCTCATAGTGTCCAGATTCCAGATATGCGTTTGCCAGGTCTTTGCGTACCTGAAGATCGTACTTCCGCAGAGGCATTATTCTTAAAAGGTGAGGGATTGCTTTCTCAGGCGTTCCGCTGCGCATGTAGCTTTGGGCGGTAAAGTGATGAGCTTGCAGGTCAATGGGGAGCAGGTCAAGGTTTTTTTGACTGGAAACGGTGGCAGATGATTTCTTAATTCTAATGTAGTGGTATCCCCATGAGAGGCAAATGAGAAGAACGCTTGCGCTGAGGGATATCAGAGTCACTTTCTTAATCAGGTGTAGTTCAGAAGAAGATAGCTTTGGTTTAGGGATAAATTTAAAGCCTGGCATAAGCGGTCTGTTTTTTGCTGGCAAATAGATGCCCGTGGTACTGATCCACTTCTTTCTTATTCCTTCAGTATATCATTGAAAGGGGCTCAATTCCATAAAAAAGTATTGACAGTTTTTTTCCCGGGTAGTAGTTTAATAGCACTCGCCAAAATAGAGTGCTAATACCAATATGGAAATTTAACCGTAAAAGGGAGGAGCTTTATGAATGTGAAACCTTTGGCAGACAGAGTTGTTATTCGTCCCTTGGAGTCTGAGCAGAAGACTGCGGGCGGGATTATTATCCCTGATGCTGCAAAAGAGAAACCGATTAAGGGTGAAGTAGTGGCTGTGGGTCCGGGGAAAGTCACAGAAAGTGGACAGAAGGTAGAGATGAGCCTTAAGAAAGGTGATGTTGTTCTTTATGGGAAGTATTCCGGTACCGAGATCAGCATCGAGGGTGAAGATTACCTGATTATGAAAGAAAGTGACGTTCTGGCTATAGTATAACAATCATCAATGGAGGATTAGGCTTATGGCAGGTAAACAATTGGCGTTCGATATATCGGCTCGTGACAAGCTCCTCAAGGGGGTTGACAAGCTGGCTAATTCTGTAAGAGTCACTCTGGGTCCCCGCGGGCGCAATGTGGTGCTCGATAAAAGCTTTGGGTCTCCCACTGTCACAAAGGATGGAGTGACTGTGGCCAAGGAGATTGAACTTGAGGACAAATTTGAAAACATGGGCGCACAGATGGTTAAAGAGGTAGCCTCGAAAACATCTGATGTTGCTGGTGACGGGACTACTACCGCAACTGTGCTTGCGCAGATTATTGCCCGGCTGGGTGTAAAGAATGTCACTGCCGGAGCGGAGGCGATGGCGGTTAAAAGAGGGATAGACAAAGCGGTAAGGGCGATTATTGAGCAGCTTGGAAAAGACTCAAAGCCCATTTCCGGAAAAAAGGAGATCGCCCAGGTTGCAACAATTTCCGCCAACAATGATACTGAAATCGGTAATCTTATCAGTGATGCGATGGAGAAGGTGGGAAAAGATGGTGTGATCACTGTTGAGGAGGCAAAGGGGATTGAAACCAGTCTGGATGTAGTTGAGGGTATGCAGTTTGATAGAGGATATGTTTCTCCCTATTTTGTCACCAATTCCGAAACAATGGAATGTGTTCTGGAGAATCCCCAGGTTCTCATTTATGATAAGAAAATAAGTGCCATGAGAGATCTTCTTCCTTTGCTCGAGAAGGTTGCACAGAGTGGGAGGGCCCTTCTGATCATAGCTGAGGATGTGGAAGGTGAAGCTCTTGCTACACTGGTAGTAAACAAGCTCCGCGGCACTCTCAAGATAGTGGCTGTAAAGGCTCCCGGTTTCGGAGACCGCAGAAAAGCCATGCTTGAGGACATTGCGGTACTTACCGGTGGAATTGTGATCTCAGAGGATGCTGGTTTTAAACTGGAGAACACTACTGTTGATTCCCTTGGCTCGGCCAAGAGAGTTGTAATTGATAAAGAAAACACAACCATAGTCGAGGGTGCTGGAAAGAGTGCGGACATCAAGGGTCGTATTAATCAGATCCGTAAACAGATCGAAGAAACCACATCCGATTATGACAGGGAAAAGCTTCAGGAGCGTCTTGCGAAGCTGGCCGGTGGAGTTGCCGTCATTAATATTGGTGCGGCTACCGAGACAGAAATGAAAGAGAAGAAAGCCAGGGTTGAGGATGCTCTTCATGCAACCAGAGCTGCAGTAGAGGAAGGAATTGTGCCTGGAGGCGGTGTGGCTCTGATCAGGACATCGAAGGTGCTTGATGACCTGAAACTCGAGGGTGACGAAAAAGTCGGACTCGAAATTATCAGAAGAGCAATTGAGGAACCCCTGCGCATGATCGTTGCAAATGCAGGCCTGGAGTCTTCAGTGGTTTGCAATGAAGTCAAGAAGGGAAAAGGCGCCTATGGTTTCAATGCATACTCAAATGTCTATGAAGATCTTATGGAAGCCGGTGTAATAGATCCGACAAAAGTGACCCGTACTGCGCTGGAGAATGCAGCCAGTATTGCAGGACTTGTGCTGACAACTGAGTGTGCTATCGCCGAAAAACCCAAAGAGGAAAAAGAGATGCCTGGTCCCGGTATGGGCGGTATGGGTGGCATGGGTGGTATGGGTGGTATGGGCGGCATGGATATGATGTAATATTCATGCCGGTATCCCGTACTATCATAATTGTTTCAGGTGATGCCATAGGGGCTTTGATGCCTCTGTGGCGTTCCATATTTTTATACTTATTCCGGAAAATATATGGAACGTGAAGAATTGACTGAACGAGAGCATCAGGTATTGGATGCTGTAGTCAGGAATTTCATTCTGAGTGCTGCTCCAACAGGCTCCCGATACATTTCAAAACTGAAAGGCTTTGACCTCTCTCCGGCATCTATTCGAAATGTCATGTATGACCTTGAGGACCGGGGATTTATAACCCAGCCTCATACTTCCGCAGGTAGAATCCCTACCGACAAAGGATACCGGTACTATGTCGACCGGATAATGAAATACACTGAGATCTCCGATGATACAAAGGATCTGATCAGGAACTCAATGGTCGCCATAGACCAGTCGGACCTTCATCTGCTGCTGGAAACGGCCACCAGAGCGCTGAGTCGTGCAACTAATCAACTGGGGGTGGTACTCGCTCCCCGATTGAGCAAAGGGATACTGAAACAACTGAATCTCTTTCATGTCGATGCAAACCGTTATGTCCTCAATGTTGCACTGGAGTCTGGTTTTGTAAAGACTGTAGTGGTTGAATTTGAAACCGAAATTCCTCAGGACAGGCTTGAGCTTGCATGCAGAATTATTTCCGCAAAATTTGCGGGAAAAGCTCTGGAAGAGATAACAATTGATGATGAGAAGGTTTTCGGGGATGTGCCTGATCTGGAACTGGGAATTATCCGCCTGCTGGTCCCCTCTATACGCAAGCTTCTATGGAAAGATGAAACTGAGGAGGTCTTTGCAGATGGTGAAACCAATGTAATGCTTCAGCCTGAGTTTTTCAACAGGGAGAATGTCGGAGCTGTTATAGAGATTCTTGAAGAGAAGAAGATGTTGGTGCATCTGTTTGAGACACCTGAGGACCAGGGAAGAGTTTTTATTTCCATCGGTGAGGAAAACCGTCAGGACCAACTCCAGTCTTTCAGTATCATCAAAACCGGTTATCGGGTTGGTGGTATGGTGGGTAGTCTGGGGGTAATTGGTCCGAAGAGAATGCCGTATCCATTTCTTGTTTCAGCTGTGGAATATACGGCAAAAGTATTGGGAGAATTGCACTCATAGCAAGTTTCCCTTTATGTATTTTACTGCAACCTCAAAAATAGCAAAAGGGGATTTTTCCTATGGCTGATGAAAAAAAAGATAAAGAGCAGGAACCTCAGAACTCAGAAAAAAGCTCGGAAATGGCCAAAGAGGTTCAACCTGCTGCTGATACCGGAGCAGCCGGAGAGAGTGAACAGGAATCTGTAGATACAGTTGAGGATCTGAAGCAGCAGCTTGATCAGATGAGCGACAGATATATCCGTTTGATGGCTGAATTTGACAATTTCAAAAAGAGGGTAAGCCGTGATTATGAGCGGCTTGTCGAATCGGCAAACGAAAAACTGGTTGGTGAATTGATTGAGGTGAGGGAGACTTTCGAGCGTGCGCTTCGCAGCAGCGAGTCTGTGGAGGAGTGCAAGGGAATACTGGAAGGAATGAAGTTGATTTATACTAAATTCGATTCGGTTTTAAGCAAAAACGGACTGGAATCTTTTGCTGAAGTAGGTGAAGTTTTTGATCCTCAACTGCACGATGCTCTGATGAAGATGCCTAGCGAGAAGATCCCCGAAGGTGCCATTGCGGAGATTTATGAAAGTGGATATCGTCTTAATGGTAAAGTCATTAAGCACGCCAGGGTAATTGTGTCAAGCGGAAAAGAAACTCCGGAAAAAACCTGAAGGCAGTACTCTGAACAGATTGGAGTTTAATAAAACAGGCCATGGCTACCAAAGCTGATTATTATGAAATTCTTGGTGTACCCCGCAATGCCAGTGAGGATGAGATAAAGAAGGCTTACCGCAAGCTGGCTGTCAAGTATCATCCCGACAAGAATCCTGGGGATAAAACCGCAGAAGAAAAATTCAGAGAAGCTACAGAGGCTTATGAGGTGTTAAAAGATGCCACCAAGCGCTCCCAATATGACCAGTTTGGGCATGCTGCTTTTCAGAATGGCGGTGGTTTCGGCGGATTCGGCGGTTTTGGCGGTGGTGGTTTTGGCGGGTTTGATATTTCAGATGCACTGCGGGCTTTTATGAATGATTTCGGAGGCGACTCGGTTTTCGCCGATCTTTTTGAAATGGGTGGCGCGAGGGGGCGCAGAGGAACTTCTTCTGCTGGTTTCCGGGGCAGCGATCTTCAGATCAGGCTCCCGTTGACACTTGAGGAGATTGCTTCAGGTGTAAATCAAACCGTGAAAGTCCGCCGTAAAGACCGCTGCTCCACATGTGGTGGAAGTGGTTCCAGGAGCGGCAAGCGCAATACCTGTCCGAAATGTAACGGAACGGGGCGTGTTCGTCATGTGGCAAGCTCCTTTTTTGGTCAGGTGATTCAGGAAAGTGTCTGTCCTACCTGTAATGGGCAAGGGTATGTTCTTGCTGATATCTGTCCGGCCTGCAGCGGTTCCGGTCTGGAAGCTTCTGAGAAGACCGTATCTGTGGATATCCCCGCCGGGGTTTCAGAAGGCAATTATTTAAGTGTGCCGAATATGGGGGATGCAGGTCGTAATGGAGGTCCTGCAGGTGACCTTATAGTGGTCATTCAGGAAAAACCACACAGTATCTTCAAACGCCATGGAACCGACCTGGTCTGCGATCTGGATATCTCTTTTTCCGAAGCTGCACTGGGTGCCAATAAAACCGTTCCGACTATCAATGGCAAGGTGAATCTGAAGATACCGGCTGGAACACAATCTGAAAAAATCTTCCGGCTCAAAGGCAAGGGGTTGCCTGCTCTTCATAGAAGAGAAAACGGCGATCAGTTGGTGCATGTCCATGTCAGAACACCGGAAAAGCTGGGGAGAGCGGCTAAAGAGCTCTTTGAAAAACTGGCTGAAATCGGAATGTGAGATGCTTATAAATCAATCCTGCTCAGCAGTTCTTTTATGCGGTTGCTGCTATCAATTACTTTTTCGGGCTGAGTGGGGAATTCGGAAATGCCTTCAGTATGAGTTTTTATCTCACTGAATATCTGCCTGTAGAAGTCTGTAGCGGCATTGCACTGCACTGCCAGTTCCTTCAGTCGGTCCTCTTCTCGAAACGCAAGAGTGGTATTGAGTTTTCCATTTTTAAGCTTTGCTGCCCACTTCTCGATCTTGTAAACAGGAACTGCGATTTTTCTGGAAGAAAACAGACCTATTCCAAAAGCAAGAAGTACAGCAACCAGTTCGGCAGCTACTACCGGTGGCAGTACTATCCCCAGAATGCTTTTAAGCTGAAGATCCTTCATTATATCATTGCTCATGTAATAAAAACTGCCCTCTCTGGACTTGGAATTGTAAATGTGCATGAACGAGACTGTGGTGGCAAGTACACAGACCAGGAAAATAAGCAGTATCTGAATAGTAAATCTGAACTGAAGAGACTTTTTGATAAAAAAGTTGCCCAATGGTTTACGGAAATTTCTGTCGCGCACGGAAGTATTCCTCCCATTTGTTCGGGTTTGTAATAATAATATAGAAAGTTATTGCCTGCTTTGCAACAGCAGACACTTTCCTTAAAAGGAATACTAATGGAAAAAATTGCAGTGCTTGATTTTGGTGGACAGTATGCTCATCTTATAGCTAACCGGATACGGAGGCTCAGGGTTTACTCCGAAATCCTGCCCAACGATATCTCTGCTTCTGAACTGGGCTCTTTCAGAGGGATAATTCTTTCAGGATCTCCCTTCAGTACACTTGACAAGCAGAGCCCTGGTTTCGATGGTGCTATCCTGGATCTGAAAATACCGGTGCTTGGACTCTGTTACGGACATCAGCTCCTTGCAAAAAAACTGGGTGGGAAAGTTTGCAGAGGACAGAGAAGAGAGTACGGAAAAGCAGTGATAAATATCCGGGAAAAATCTCCTCTTTTCAGCGGACTGCAGGAAGAAGAGCAGGTCTGGATGAGTCATGGTGATTCGGTGGAGATGCTCCCCACGGGATTTATTACTCTCGCCTCAACACCCGAATGCACCTTTGCCGCAGTAGCTGACCACAGCAGAAACTTCTACGGCCTTCAATTCCATCCGGAAGTTACCGACAGCATGAATGGTATGAAGGTACTGAGCAATTTCATCGATATCTGTGGCTGTAAACGCGACTGGAACAGTGACACCTTTTTAAATGAAATTTCCGAAAAGATTATCGCTGTGTGCGGGAATCGCAAAGTCTTTCTCCTGGTATCAGGAGGTGTCGACTCCTCTGTGTCTTTTACATTATTAAACAGAGTATTGGGAAGTTCAAAAGTCCTGGGGCTTCATATCGACAACGGTCTTATGCGCCATTGTGAATCCAATGCGGTAATAGAGTATATGCGTGAGCATGGGTTTGACAATCTGAAGGTTATCGATGCCACAGAGGATTTCCTCACGGCTCTTACAGGCGTAGTGGACCCGGAAGAGAAACGCTCTATCATCGGTAATATGTTCCTGAAAGTTAAGGAAAAAGCCTTCGGTGAATTGAACCTTAATACCGATGAGTGGATTCTTGCCCAGGGTACTATTTATCCTGACACTATTGAAAGTGCCGGAACAAAGCATGCTGATCGCATTAAAACGCATCATAACCGTGTCGATCTAATCCTTGAACTTATAGAACGTGGTCATGTAATTGAGCCACTTGCTCAGCTTTATAAAGATGAAGTTCGGGAATTGGGCGAAAAGCTTGGATTACCCGGGAATCTGATCTGGAGACACCCCTTCCCCGGTCCCGGTTTGGGAGTCAGAGTCTTGTGCTCTGATGGCAGGGGGGAGACAATACCAGAAGATGTGGCAAGGGATTTACAAGTACTGGTAGAAAGTGATAACTACTCTGCGACAGTGATTCCCATAAAAAGCGTGGGGGTTCAGGGAGATGAGAGGTCGTATGCTCATCCGGCGCTTCTTACTGGTGCCTGTGACTGGAAACTGCTTGAAGCCATTTCTACGAAAATCACCAACAATTTTCGTTCAATAAACCGGGTGGTATATGGGATAAAGACCGGGAAAACACTTAAATACAGCTTGATTCCAGCCTATATTACCCGTGACCGTCTGGAGAAACTGCGTGCAGTTGACGATCTGGTAACCAGGCAGCTTCAAAAATCAGGAGAATATGATACTGTGTGGCAGATGCCTGTTGTGTTGCTTCCTCTGGTAAACGAATCCGGTGATGAGTGTGTTGTGTTACGGCCGATTGTGTCCAGGGAGGCAATGACTGCCAGATTTATACCATTGAAAAATGAAACTCTGGAGGCGATTGTCAAAGGCGTATCGTCAATTAAGGGTATCGGGGATATTTTCTACGATATCACTCACAAACCACCGGCCACTATAGAGTGGGAATAGTACAAACCATTATTACAGAGTCCTTGCATTTCAAGGCAATATAATCCGCTTTGTCTCGTTTGTCATTCGATGAATCATCGAGGAGAAAATTTTCTTTATCCATTGTTAATTCTTAATCGGATTAATCATGGTTCAAGGCAAGCTGAATTCTGCTAAAACTCAGCCCCCATTGAAAAGTAGTCTATCGGTGTACCGACATCACTCTTCCAGTCTGTAGGCCATCCACGGTCGAAACGCAGAACGAAAATACCCAGATTTGCACGCAACCCGAACCCGAATCCTCCGTAAATCTTATCTGGAAAGGGGAGCCCGTTGACCTGATCTCCTGTATCCCAGGCATTTCCTATATCGGTGAAAACTGCACCATTAATGTAGCGGATCTGTATTGGAAGAGGCCAGACAAGAGAGATTTCACGAATAAAGGGAAATCTGAATTCGGAATTGAGAACAGCCACTTTGGTGCCGGAAAGATCTATGTAGTTCCATCCTCGGAATGGCGTGACGAAACTGGAATAAAGTGCTCCAGGGAGGTTTTTCTCATACTGATCGAGATTGACACGGTATAGGAGCCAGTTTTCGTTTCCTCCCAACATGTATCGCTTGGCCGATTGTTTCTCAGTTATGCCGAAGCTCGCTCCCAGAAATAGTCGGTTAGCCCATACAAATCTTTTTGCCAGATGCAGGTAATTTCTTATGTCGGCATCTATGGAAACAAAGGGATCATCCACAAAATTCAATGGTGGTGAAACAACTATACTTGCCGCAGCTCTGGTACCATTTAGAGGTCCGGTGAGACCCCAGAGGATATTATCAAAAACATAGGACAGTGTAGGAAGAAAAGCTGCCGTCTTTATAGTGGGGCCGGAGAAACCTACCGGTCTGCGTTTAATATGACGTGCGAAAATCTCAAGATCCACTCTTGAGGAGAATGAAAACGGGTATTGCAAAACCAGAAATCCTCCCGCTTCTGTATCGTGGTAAAGATGATCTCCGAAAATACTGGCGTTGCTGTAATCCTTACTCAGAAATGCACCTAAACCGATGTCAAGCCGATTCCGGAGGTAATAGTAAGAGGCAAAGAGGTGGATGTAATCATTGAAATTCCCCTGGATATCACCTGCCACGGTGATTCTGTGGTCTCCCAACATGTCACTGAAAGCCAGGAGCCATTGACCGGCGGGGCTGTAATAGGTACTGACTCCCACACCCAGGGTAACCAGATCAGGTGTAAACTTCAGACGGTATGGCCTGGAAGGGAGTTTCGGGGAGGAGATCGCTACAGTGGAACTGTCCCGGCCGGAGCTGTCAGCAGAGGGGGTGGAAAGTTGATTTACAGGCTCCATTGTATTTAAACTGTCTGTAGTAGAATCCAATGAGTTCAAAGATGCTGCTGAACTGTCCTGACTAATGGAATCAACAGAGAGATTGGGCAGCAGATTTGCCTGTTCCTCTGTATTTGAACTGTCTCCAGCCGTAGAATCCATCGTGTTTACAGATACTGCGAAACTGTCAATCATGTTCAGTGTGTCGGAAATGAGAGCAGATGAATCGGAATTAATGGTTTTTTCCTCACTGGATGATATCTCTGTAATTTCCTTTTTTGAACTGTCGGGTTTCAGCTCCACAGGTGTAAACAGGGGGGTAGAACTGTATGTCGCCTCTACGAACCTTGTGCAGGAGAGGGTGTCTTTGCGCAGTTTGCTCAATGGTTTATCAATAGACCAGATATCCCATCCCTGCTGCTGAAAAAGGGAGAACACAATTACATCACCCTCTCTGGACCAGTCCGGATTTGAGCAGCCGCCTATGTAATCGGTCAGCGGTTTTGCTTCGGAAAGAGAGTCCACATGAGCGATGTAGATGTTGTTTATCCCGTTTCGATCACTTATGAATGCTATTTGGTCCCCTTCAGGAGAGTAGCAGGGTTGTATTTCATTCCAGGGGGTGGAGGTCAGGATCTTCTGTTCTCCTGTGAGGAGGTCGATTTCTGCCAGCTCGCAGGGAGCTTTCTTAAATGCGGTAGTTGTGGTATGTGCTGAGCCGCATGTGTCCTGGAGGGAAAAGAGAAGCTTTTTTCCGTCTGGAGAAAAGCGTGGATCAGATTCTTGTTGAATATTGTTGGTCAGGCGGGTGATGGAATCGTTTTCGAAAACATATACAAAAAGATCACTTTTCCCATCATTAGTGATCCCTGAAAATGCGATTTTCTTCCCGCAGCGGGACCAGTCCGGATCTGAGAGGCTTGTTGCTGAAGCACTGATTTTCTTTAGCAGTTTTTTTTCATTTACTCCCACGATTCGTATTTCATCCCTGCCCCCGCTTTTGGTTACAAATGCCAGTTTTGAACCGTCCGGTGACCAGCACATTCCGCTTCTGAAG
>LFRM01280774.1_pt1 | contig 14127 bp, 13 predicted proteins | sample 618341 | NCBI WGS metagenome assembly LFRM01 (sample SAMN03654438, study PRJNA283298) | anaerobic digester metagenome | isolation source: pool of bioreactors CSTR01a, CSTR02a, and CSTR03a thermophilic anaerobic... | place: Denmark: Kgs. Lyngby | collected 2014-05-21 | reverse complement strand
TACTGTCGTTCCCGATTTCAAATCGACCGGCGTCACGGATGGGAAACGGACCTTCAACTGGCCCTGCATCATCCGAGCAATCAATACGACTGACGTTATGGAAGTAACTGTTGAGCACCTTCCGGCAGAACTGATCGATCACCTTGTGAACCGCATTACGACCGAGGTGGCGGGCATTAACCGCGTGCTGATCGATTACACGCCGAAGCCGCCTGCAACGGTAGAGTACGAATAATCTGAAAACCCCGAAATGCCCTTTATTTAAGGGCTTTTCGGGGTTTATTTTTGCTTCTTGACCCAACATTGACCCAAAATTGCCATAATAAACAAAAACAGATCTCTTGAAAAATAAATATTATTAGGGATTGATTCTATTATCAAATATTTCTGGGTGCTCAATTACCTGTTCGAGAATATCATCAATTGCTTCCGCTTGATCATAGCGTATTCTGACAAGCTTGATCTTTTTTGTTTTGCAATACTCGTTCTTTAACCAATCCCTTATTACCCGAAAACAATAACCTTTATCATCGCCAAATGCCTTAATACTTGTAAAATGTTGTTTGCCATCAAATTCAATTTGGACAATCGTTCCATTCACTTTTATCGTAAAATCAAAGGGGAGTGGATTCTTGTAGCGACAATCATCATACCGAAGTTGTGTTTCATAAGGCTTGGAAGTTGTTCCCAATCTGTCACCAGCAGTAATCTGTAGTTTCACTTTTTTTCACTTTTCTGTTCATCAGGAATTGAAGGCCTCGAAAATGACTGTATTATACTGGCTACTGAAGTGATCTTGAAAAAGATTTGATGTTCGGTCTCCGCTCCGGTCGGCGCTAAACGCGTGTCACCGGCACGCAGCGCCCTCTGGGCGCACGGTAAGACGATCCCATACGAACCCTCGTTGTGGTCGCCTTGATGTTATCCGGATTCATTGACTATTCTCTTTATTTTTCGCAATATACCACTATAAAATCGAAACGAATGATTCACCGGTTCAGGAGGGAAAGTTTATACGCTTCCAGAGCCTGTTTTCTCTGACAACCTCTGTTCAAATCGGTTCTTTCTTGTATCCGATGGTATTCTCGTCGGATATCTGCCATCAAAACAGGCACTGCAATAATCCCCGTTTCCGGAAAGCTCCCCAAGGTCTTCAACCGGAAGAAAACCGAGAGAATCCGCCCCGATGATCTTTGCAATTTCAGGAACGGTATGATGACAGGCGATCAGGTTTTCGCCGGAATCGATATCTGTTCCATAAAAACAGGGGTATAGAAACGGCGGGGCAGAAACGCGCATATGGATCTCTTTTGCACCGGCTTCCCGAAGCAGTGAAACAATGCGGCCGCTGGTCGTACCCCGGACGATGGAATCGTCTATCAGGACAATACTCCTGTTTTCCACGACCTCTTTAACAGCAGACAGTTTGATCTTTACCTGGTCCAGCCGGTCACCGGGTGCAATGAACGTTCTCCCGATATATTTGTTTTTAATGAGACCTATGCCATAGGGTATTCCGGATGCCCTGCTGTAACCGAGCGCAGCATCCAGACCGGAGTCAGGAACACCGACAACAATATCCGCATCCGCAGGATGTTCCCGCGCCAGGACCTTTCCGGCATTGAGGCGGGCAGCATGTACCGATCGGCCATCCATGATAGAATCAGGACGCGCAAAATAAATATATTCAAAGATACAGAGCTTTTTCTCTTTGGACCGGCAGTGTTCCCGTCTGGACAAAACACCCTCTTTACTGAAGATCAGAATTTCCCCGGGCTCCACATCCCGGATAAATTCAGCCCCGACCGCATGAAGCGCACAGCTTTCGGAGGCAACTACATACACACCGTCTTCCGTCTTTCCATAACAGAGCGGCCGAAATCCGTAAGGGTCTCTGGCGCAGAGCAGCTTTTGCGGAGACATCAGAACCAGAGAGTAGGCACCGTCCAGCGTATTCATCGCGCGGCTTAATGCTTCTTCGATGGAAGGCGCGTTTAAGCGTTCTTTTGTGACGATATAGGCAATGGTCTCCGTATCACTGGAAGTATGGAAAATGGCCCCGGACAGTTCAAGCGCAGAACGAAGCTCTGCCGCATTGGAAAGATTTCCGTTATGCGCGATCGCCATCCTTCCTTTTTGATGATTCACTTCGATCGGCTGGCAGTTGTTCCGGTTCGTGCCCCCGGTCGTTCCGTAACGCGCATGTGCAACGGCCATGGTACCTGCCGGAAGGGAAGAAAGCGTATCCCGGCTGAAAACTTCACTCACCAGACCGAGGTCTTTGTGGGAGACAAACAGGCCGTCGTCATTGACGACGATACCACAGCTTTCCTGCCCTCTGTGCTGCAGGGCATATAATCCGTAGTAGCAGATATTCGCCACATTGATCGGCTTTTCAGCGATGACACCGAAAACACCGCATTCCTCATGGATGTTCATGAATGTTCTCCTTTTTGTCATTGTTTTCTTCTATTCGGGCAGGCTTACTTTGATTTGCGGATCGAATGCCGGCATAGGCTGCAGCTTAAAGAGGTTTGCGGCATGCAGCAGATCGATCCGTTGTTTTATCTGCGGATCATCTATGATGCCGGTCCGGATGTATCGGTCAAGTTCTTCATAGGTGAAACCGAGATTTTCTTCGTCCGTTTTTCCGGAAAGGCCATCAACGGGAGGCTTTTCAATAAGCTTCTCCGGTAATCCAAGTACTCTTCCGATCGCTTTGACTTCATGTACGGTCAGGCGGCAGCAGGGACTGAAATCACCGGCCCCGTCCCCATATCTTGTAGCGTAACCTACCCAATCCTCGGAAAGGTTGCAGGTGTTCGCAACCCGGCCGTTATTGCTTTGTGAGACAGCATAAAGAGCGGCCATTCGGATCCTTGCAGGAAGGTTGATCTCACTTTGGCGGGACAGTTCGAAGGGAATGCTTTTTTTAAGTCCTTCCACGGAGTCCCAGATGTTCACTGTATAATGCCTGATACCAAGAAAGTCCACCAACAGCTGTGCTGCGTCGATATCACTTTGTATTCCGTTGGGCATCAGAACGCCGATCACACGCTTTATTCCCAAAGCTTCTGCTCAGAGAGCCGCTACTACAGAGCTGTCCTTTCCGCCGGAGATTCCGATTACGGCATTACAGTCCGTTCCGTTTTTTTCAAAAAACTCCCGGATCCACAGGACACATTCATCTTTCGTTTTTATTGCATTAAACATGTTTTTCCCTTTGATCTGTTTTTTGTTAATAGAAAAAAGGCGTCTCTGAGTCATTTCACTCAAAGACGCCCTTGCCTTTACGCCGCTGATTATATACTCTGAAACTTTCCGGTGTCAAGCGACAAATCGTTCGGGACAAACGGAACAACGGAAAGCATTTTGGTTGTTTATTCGTTGGTTTTGAACGTCCTTGTTGACAAGAAAATCAAATAACAGTTATAATGACTTCCACAGAGCAAAGGCGTTCTTCCTGGCATTTCTGCCGGAAGGACGTCTGTTTTTATAATCGGCGTTCAGAAACTGTGTACTGAGCGCCAAACCGGCATTGATCTTTGACATATTCTTTTTCGGCAGATGATCCGGTGGTAAGGAAAGGAGAAAAGGTATGGACCTTAGAGTGCTGAGGTATTTCGTCGTCACAGCACAAGAGGCGAACATTACCCGTGCCGCTGAAAAACTGAATATATCTCAACCGCCGCTGTCAAAACAAATTAAAGAACTTGAAGATGAGCTGGGTGTAGAGCTTTTCATCCGGGGTAAAAGACCGTTGAGAATAACGGAAGAAGGACGGAAGCTGTACCGAAGGGCGCAACAGATCCTGGAGCTGGCCGATCGAACACGGGCAGAGTTTGAGGATCTGAAAGGGGCACCTCATGGGAACCTTTGTCTGTCCATCGTGGAAGGGAGGGCGCCTTTTGTCGTGGCGCGATGGATTGCAGGCTTTCATGATGAGTATCCGCTGGTTCATTATTCCTTATGGAACGGAAGCAGTGATGAAGCAATTGATCGCTTATTCAAAGGGCTTGCCGATGCGGCACTGATTGCTGCGCCGTATGATATGGAGCGCATGGAGGGTATGTACATATGCTCGGAACCATGGGTAGCGATCATTCCGAAAAATCACTCTCTCGCAGAAATCAGGGGTCCGGAGATCCCTTTAAGCGCATTATCCGACGAATTACTCATTCTTCCGAATCGTCCTTCCAGAATCGAAGCCATACAGCGCTGGTTCGGCGAGATTGGGAAGGAGCCCAGGTGTCTGTGCGAAACCGCCAGTTATCTCGACGCCGTTGCGCTTGCCGAACAGTCCGTTGGCATTGCCATTTTCCCCCAGACAACCTACACCCCGAACAATCTGGTTGAAACCAGGGTGATCACAGACCCGATCAAAAAGATCGACTACTATCTTGTCTGGCCGGCAGGGGAAAGACCCCCAAGACTTACTCAGCTGTTTCTGGATTATGCAGCTGATTTCATGGCCAGAGATCTGATTCACTCAGAGCGTTTCCGGGTCAGAGCGGAGGAATATGATCTTCCGGAGAATGCAGAAATTCTTTAATTTTTTCTGAGACCAAACAGCTGGTTCCATTCTTAAATCTGTCAGACAGAAACAGTACGATATCTCAGGGATATACTATTCGTTTTTTCCTATCTTTTTGATATACTTTTCAGATATTTTTTGTCTTTTTAATTCTCCGCACAATCCTTTATGATTATCGAAAGAAGCAACGGCGTTTCCATTTCTATGGAGGCGCCGTTTTTTATATTTCAAAACCAGGAGGATCAATATTATGGCAACGAAAGAACAGGTTATTCAGGATCTGGACAGGGTCATTTCCCTGATTAAGACAGACCGCAAGGATTTATCCGCCGAAACAAAAAAGCAGATGGTAATGGAAACACTCGACTATTTTGATAATTATGTCAGTCCTGGCTGGCTGAAGTACAGAAAGTCTGTATCATCCGATTCCGAAGCAGGAGCAGTCCTTGAATGGGATGACGAAGGTGCCTATATCTACGGCCTGGGCGGAGAAAAATTCATTGATTGTCTTGGCGGCTTCGGCATTTATACCTGCGGTCATAGAAATCCGGAAATCATGGAGGTTGTAAGAGCGCAGCTTGATCATCAGGCACTTCATTCTCAGGAGCTTTTGGATCCGCTGCGCGGTTATCTGGCAAAAGCTATGGCGGATATCACACCGGGGGAACTGCAGCAATGCTTCTTTACCAACGGCGGTGCCGAGGCTGTTGAAATGGCTTTGAAGCTTGCCCGTATCGCTACAGGAGGTCGCTGGTATATTTCCACAGTCGGAGCGTTCCACGGAAAATCCATGGGAGCAATTTCCATGGGAGGAAAAGCCAGTTACCGTGTTCCTTATACACCGATGGTCCAGCAGGTCCAGCATGTTCAGTATGGCTGCGCTGAGGATATACGCAAAGCGATCAGGAACCTTCAGATAGTAGGGGAAAAGGTTGCCGCCGTGATTCTGGAGCCTATTCAGGGGGAAGCAGGCGTCATCATTCCGCCCGAAGGTTATCTTGCTGAGGTTCGGGAGATCTGCGATGAAACCGGTGTTGCTCTTATTTTCGATGAGATCCAGACCGGGATGGGACGTACCGGTACGATGTGGCGCTGCGAAGCGGAAGGGGTCTGCCCGGATATCATGACATTTGGCAAAGCTTTTGGCGGAGGTATCCTGCCGATCACCGGCATCATCTGCAAGCCCTCCATGTGGACACAGGATCTGATTGACAATCCCTGGCTGCTCGGTTCTCCTACTTTTGGCGGCAACCCACTGTGCTGTGCGGCTGCCATTGCAACGATTCAATATATGCTGAAACACGATATCCCGGGTGTCTGCAAGACAAAGGGCGAGATTCTGAAAGCCGGTCTGCAGTCCCTGGCGGATAAATATCCCAATGTCATTAAGGAAGTCCGCGGCACCGGACTGATGCTGGCAGTAGAATTCCACTCCTGTGAGATAGGATATGAGACATCCAAAGGACTCTTTGGACGGCGTGTCATGACAGCCGGTACGCTGGTGAACGCTCAGACGATCCGTTTTGAGCCCACTGCCGTTCTTTCTGAACAGGATATTGCCGATGTAATCGAACGGATGGATCTGGCTCTGGCAGACACGGTAGCAGCCATGGATCTGTAAGACGTTTACAGAAGAGTTAAGAATCAGATGAAGGAGTAAACAATTAATATGAATATGGGATTGATTGGATTGATCATTGTGCTGCTGGTTATTGTCGGGGCGATTATTACGAAAAGATGTACCGAATGTCTGCTGCTCGGATCTGTGATTGGCGCGTTGTTCCTTTATGGAAAAGATTTTATGACGGAATGGGTCGTTGTGCTGCAGGACGTGGTTGCTGACAATGCATGGCTCTGGCTGGTCTGTGGTCTGTTCGGCAGTCTGATTGCTGTTCTTACGGCCTCCAAAGGAACATTCGGTTTTGCAAGAATCATTGGAAAGGTGTGTGATACACAGAGAAAATCTCTGTTTGCCACCTATATCATGGGCATTCTTATCTTCATTGATGACTATCTGAATGTTCTGTCGATAGGTACCTGCATGAAAAGTCTTTTTGACAGACGCAAGATGCCGCGTGAAGCGCTGGCTTTTCTGCTGGATTCCACGGGTGCGCCGGTGTGTGTGCTGATTCCGTTTTCTACATGGGCAGTGTTCTACTCAGAGCTTTTTATAGATCAGGAAGCGATTGCAGCAAATTATTCTTCTGGCCTCAGCGCTTATATATCAGCAATTCCTTTTTGTTTCTATCCGATCTGCGCACTGATCGTGGTAGCCCTTTTCTGCGCCGGGATCTTTCCGAAACTGGGCCATATGAAAGCCGCGTACAGGCGTGTTGAGGAAACCGGCATGGTGTACAGCGAGCGCAGCCGAAAGTTCAACCATGAAGAAGGCTCCTATGACGAGAACGGCAACATCTGGAATTTTCTGGTCCCCATGATCCTTATGGTCATTGTCAGTTTTATTACAAATGAGATTCTGATCGGTGTCATCGTAGGACTGGTCGTCTGTCTTATTATGTATGTTCCCACAAAGATCATGAATCTGGAGAAGTTTATGAGCCTGACGGTTTCCGGTTTCGGAACGATGCTTTCCATCTTCTTCCTGCTGACCGGATGCTTTACCCTTCAGGTCATAACAGCGGAAATGGGAATGACCGAGTATATCATTGAGAGAGTGGAACCGTATCTGACACCGGCCATTTTCCCCGCAGTCTGCTTCCTTCTGCTTGGAGGACTGGCATTCATCACCGCTTCTGACTGGGGCATGAGTGCGGTCGTTATTCCCATCTTCATTCCCCTTGCGGCATCTCTCGGTGCAAGCATTCCTTTGACAATGGCCGCCGTTATTTCCGGCGGTACCTTTGGCAGCCATGCCTGTTTCTACGCTGATGCTACGGTTTTGTCTTCACAAAGTTCGGGAATCGATAATATGGATCACGCGTTGTCCCAGCTGCCATATGTGGGAATCTCAGCAGGCGTTGCTGTTGTCTGCTTCCTGGCAGCCGGCTTCGCGCTGATGTAATCCCACACAGGTTACATTTCCGGTCCGACTGATTTTCAGGAAATTCAGAATAGGACTGGGTAACAGAAACCGCCACACACCGGGCGGAAGGTTAACTAAGACCTCTTCAAAAATATCCTTTTGCCGGGTGTTGTGGCGGAGTCATGAAAAATAATCCATATAAGATCGGAGGTTATGAGTATTATGCAGATCTGTAAAAACTATATAGGCGGAGAATGGGTCGAAAGTGTCAGCGGAGAGTATGCTGATACGATCAACCCTGCAAACGGTAACGTGCTGGCAAAAATGACTGTCAGCGGCAAAGAAGACGTTGATCTTGCTGTTGCCGCTGCAAAGCAGAGCTTTTATGAAACTCGTGAGTGGCGGGATATGGACAGCCAGACAAGGGGAGATTTCATCCTGAAGCTGGCGGATCTGATGGACGAGGCCAGAGAGGAGCTTGCCCGTCTCGACGCCATAGATATGGGAAAACCGCTTCGGGAATCGGAGGGCGATATAGACGATGCGATTCATTGTTATCGTTACTATGCGGGACTCATCAAAGCCCCTTACGGAGGCGTCTATGATGTAAACGATGGATTCGGCAAGATGCACTCGTACACCGTCCATGAACCGGTGGGAGTCTGCGGTCTGATCACGCCCTGGAACTATCCGTTTCTGATGGGTGCGTGGAAAATGGCTCCGGCTCTTGCTGCCGGCAACAGCATTGTTTTCAAACCCAGTTCAAACTGTGTGCTTTCTTCTGTGAAAATGTTTGAGATCTTTGAAGAAGCCGGGATGCCCAAAGGAAGTGTAAACCTGGTGCTTGGCCCTGGAGAAAGTGTCGGAAATGCCATAGCTTCTCATCCCGACATCAGCCTGGTAACCTTTACGGGCTCGACTGCCGCAGGACAGAGCATTATGAAAGCTGCTGCCGGAAATATAAAAAAGATCGGACTGGAACTGGGCGGCAAATCTCCGAACGTGATTTTTGCCGACACGGATCTGGAAGGCGCTGTGGAATGGGCCATGATCGGCATTTTCTTCAACCAGGGCGAGGTATGTTCTGCCGGCAGCCGGATCATTATTGAGGAAAGCCTGCATGACGCCTTTGTCGCGCGTCTTGCGGAGCGTGCCAACGCGATCACCCTTGGTGATCCGATAGAAAATCCGGACATGGGTCCTTTGGTAACGGAAGAACAGATGAATAAAGTTTTGAGATACATTCAAAAGGGTATCGAGGAAGGTGCTGTTCTGGTCTGCGGCGGGGAGCGTTACACGGAAGGGGATTGTGCCAAGGGCTTCTATGTACGGCCGACGATATTCGACCAATGCACACCGGATATGACGATCGTGAAAGAAGAGATCTTCGGCCCGGTCGTGACCATTCAGACATTTAAAACAGAAGAAGAGGCCATTCGTCTTGCCAATGACACAGAATACGGACTGGCCGGCGCTGTCTTCACAAACGATATTTCCCGCGCAATCCGCGTGATCAAGGAAATACGGGCCGGTATCACCTGGATCAACTGCTACAATCCCACGTTTAACGAAGCGCCGTGGGGCGGCTACAAAAAGTCCGGTATCGGCCGCGATCTCGGTGTTCACGGTCTGGAGGAATATCAGGAAATCAAACAGATCAACATCAACCTCACGCCTGGTGCGGTAGGCTGGTATGAACATTAAAGGTGGTGAAAAGGATGAAAAAGGAAACTTATGTAGTGACAATCCAGCGGCAGTTTGGTTCTATGGGCCGCCCGATCGCGCGCAGCATGTCGGAGAAGCTGGGGATTGAATTCTATGACCGTGATCTTGTGGATCAGGCCGCGCAGAAGCTGAACCTTCCGGTTTCCCGCGTTCGGGAAAGCGAAGAAACAGGTGAAAAGAAGGGAAGAAACCCCTTCTGGAAGATGCTTCTTCCCCTTGGCAGCGAATCGCCCGATGAGCAGGATAAGATCTTTGAAGCACAGAAAAACATTATACAGTTTCTTGCCGAGAAGGAAAGCTGTATCATCGTCGGACGCTGCAGTGATTTTATTCTCCACGAAATGAAGAATGCCATGCATATATACATCTATGCTCCGTTCGAGGTGCGTGTCCGCAACAGCGTGGAGCAGCTTGGCCTCAGTGAGGACGAAGCCCGGAGGATGTGCGTGGAAGTGGATAAGGCGAGAGACAGCTATCAGATGCGGTATGCCGGCTGTCTGCTGGACGATAAGCGGACAAAGAATCTTCTGATAGACAGCAGTCTGTTCAGCGTGGAAGGTACGGCGGAGTTTCTTGTAGAAGCCGTAAAACGAAGATTCCGATTATAAGCACCAGATATAATTGTCACAGTGCATTGTAAGCATCACAGATAAATAATTCATTCGGAGGGAAAGCAATGCTCAGAGATTCTTTGCCACAAATTGTGACAGAAACTTTGCCCGGGCCAAAAGCGCGGGCAATCATTGAAAGACGGGAACAGGCTACGCCTAAAGCAATCGGCTGCGTCTATCCTGTCGTGATCAGCCGCGGAGAAGGCGCAATGATCGAAGACGTGGACGGAAACCGTTTTTTGGACTGGATCGGCGGGGTAGGTGTTCTGAATATCGGTTATTCGCATCCCGAAGTCGTAGAGGCGGTAAAAGAACAGGCGGAAAAATACTTTCATGGTATGTTCAATACTGTCACGCATGAGGGGTATGTCTCACTTGCGGAAAAACTGAGCCGGATCGCACCGGTGCGCGGAGACCGGAAGAAAGCGTACTTTGCAAACTCAGGAGCAGAAGCCGATGAGAATGCCGTTAAGCTTGCCAAAGCCTATACCGGCAGGCCCAATATCATTGTATTTTCCGGCGCTTTTCATGGACGTACGCTTCTCACGATGTCTATGACAGCAAAGAAAGCATACGCTGTGGGTATGGGCCCGTTTCCGGATGGCGTATTTCGCGCGCTGTTCCCGTATTATTACCGGCGCCCGGAAGGAATGCCGGATGAAGCGCTGGTGGATTACTATATTAAATCTGTTAAAGATGTTTTCGAGCAGTGTGCTCCGGCAAATACCATCGCCGCAATGGTCGTGGAACCGCTCCAGGGAGAGGGAGGATTTATTCCTGCGCCGCTGGAATGGGTAAAAGCGCTGCGTGAAATTTGCGATGATCACGGCATCCTTCTGGTTGCTGACGAAGTCCAGTCCGGTTTCTGCCGGACCGGTAAGATGTTTGCGTCGGAATACTGGCAGGAAATCGGCGTGGAACCGGATATTATCGCGACAGCAAAGAGCATTGCGGGAGGTGTACCGCTTTCGGCAATTATTGCTTCCGCAAAGATCATGGATGCCCCGGCTCCTGGCACCATTGGCGGAACATTCTGCGGCAACGCGCTTGCCTGCGCCGCGGCGCTTAAGGTGATCGAGATCATGGAGCGGGACGACCTGGCGGGCCGCTCTGCTTCGATTGGCAGGAAGGTCATGGATCGGTACACAAAAATGATGGACCGATATGACTGTATCGGTGATGTACGGGGCCTGGGCGGTATGGTAGGCATAGAATTCGTTTCTGATCAAACGAAAAAAACACCGGATGCCGCCCTGACCACCGCCATCATACAGGAATGCGTTCATAACGGATTGATGGTGGAAAATGCAGGCACTTACGGAAACGTGATCCGCTTCCTCGCGCCGCTCGTTATGACGGATGAGCAGCTGGAAGCGGGTCTTGACATCTTTGAAGAAGCGGTCAATAAATGTTCGGGCGATTCCCAGAACGACTGATCAGGAAGAACAGGGTATGAAACTGAAAGAGACGGGACTGAGTTTCCAGGATATTAAGGATAAAGTAGACAAATACATGATCGAAACGTATGAGCGCTTCGATTTCCTGGCAGAAACGGCCAGAGACCAGTACATTTTTGATGAGAACGGAACCCCTTATCTCGATTTTTATGCAGGCATTGCGGTAAACTCGGCCGGCAGCTGCAACGAAAAAGTCGTCAGCGCCGTAATCGACCAGGTGCAGGATATCATGCATACGTTTAATTATCCGTATACGATCCCGCAGGCGCTCCTTGCGGAAAAAATATGCGAGACGCTTGGAATGGATAAGATCTTTTTCCAGAACTCCGGTACGGAGGCGAACGAGGCCATGATCAAAATGGCCCGTAAATACGGCATTGAAAAATACGGTCCCAATAAATATCATATCGTCACTGCCAAGATGGGATTCCACGGAAGAACCTTTGGTGCCATGTCCGCTACCGGTCAGCCCGGCAACGGCTGTCAGATCGGTTTTGGTCCCATGACTTACGGATTTTCTTATGCGCCTTACAATGATCTTGCGGCATTTAAAGCCGCCTGTACAGAAAATACGATTGCTATTATGGTAGAACCGGTTCAGGGTGAAGGCGGTGTACATCCGGCAACACCCGAATTTCTGTGCGGGCTGCGTGAATTCTGCGACGAAAACGGCATGCTTCTGCTGATCGATGAAGTTCAGACCGGATGGTGCCGCACCGGAAATATCATGTCTTATATGAATTACGGCATTCAGCCGGACATTGTCTCTATGGCAAAAGCCTTGGGAGGCGGTATGCCCATCGGTGCAATCTGTGCTTCTGCGGAGGTCGCAAAGGCATTTACTCCGGGATCGCACGGAACAACCTTTGGAGGCCATCCCGTCTGCTGTGCGGCTGCGCTTGCAGAGGTGAACGAGCTTCTGGACCGGGATCTTGCCGGAAATGCAAAAAGAGTCGGCGATTTCTTTGCCCGGTGTCTGGAAGAATTGCCGCATGTGAAAGAAGTTCGCCATCAGGGACTTTTGGTGGGCGTGGAGTTCGATGATACCATTTCCGGTGTTGATGTTAAGCACGAAGCGCTGCACCGGCATTTACTCATTACTGCGATTGGTGCCCATACAATCCGCATGATCCCTCCGCTCATTGTTACAGAGGAAGACTGCAGTAAGGCAGTTTCCATTCTTGAAGATTGTGTCAGCGCGCTGCTTTAAAGTGAATTGAATATAAAGCAGAATGCAAAACCCCTGGCTGAACCAAAGATGGTGGCAACGAAGGAAATAATGAAAAAGTTCCAGAAAAACCTGATGAAAGGGAAGAAAAAATTTAACCTGCATGATATGACTCCTGAATATATCGTAGATACCATTATCGATATAGCTGCTACAGAAGAAATTCCTGCTGAAAGCATGGCCGGGCTGCGCTCTGAGATGCTGAAGCTGTTTGTCCGTCCGGGAGCTCCGGTCCATGACAAATGAACAGCTTTGGGCTCTCGCCAGGGAGGGGGATCAGGATGCTGTAACAAGGCTGATAAATAATGTCATGCCGTCAATTCGGTATATGGCAAGAGAGATCAGGAACCTGTATCGCGGCATGATGCTGGAAGAAGACGATCTGGTCCAGGAGGCATCCATTGGATTTCTGAAAGCGGTCGAAACGTATGATCAAAAAACCGGAAACCGGTTCCTCACTTACGTGAAGGCTGTCGCGGAAAATGCCATGATGGACTTTGGCAAAAAACGCTTTCACCGGTGAATATTCGGATGACGTTATTCTGAAATGGGAAAAGACATTTTATAGAAGATTCTTTGCGCAGCAGTTTAAGAGGAGTTGCCTTCCAGACGGACCAAAAGTCGGCTCTGTGGCTGTTTCGCCCAGAGGCGATCTTAGGATGCCATCTGATGCTTGCGTGAATACATGGCTGGAGGAACTTGATAACTTATGAAAAAACCTATTATTGGTCTTGTTCCATTATTTGATGATGAAAAGGAAAGTCTGTGGATGCTTCCAGGATACATGGATGGAATAACGGAAGCTGGAGGGATACCGATAATTTTACCATTGACTGCAGATAAAGCCGCTATTAATCAACTCCTTGACACAGTGGATGGGATTATGATGACAGGCGGACATGATGTATCACCAGGCTTATACGGAGAGGAGAAGCTTGATGATTCGGTTGTTTGTAACGCAGTCAGGGATAGCATGGAAAAAGAACTGCTTAGACAGGCTCTTGAAAAAGACATCCCTATCTTGGGAATATGCAGGGGAATACAGTTTATAAATGCTTTTCTTGGTGGAACTCTTTACCAGGACTTAGGAAAGCAGCACCCATCAGAAACAGAACATCATCAGAAACCTCCCTATGATGTTCCAATCCATGAAGTGAAGATTATACAGGATTCAGGACTTTACAGACTTCTTCGGGAATATGTCATAAGCGTAAACAGCTATCATCATCAGGCAGTAAAAGATGTTGCTGATGAATTGAAAGTCATGGCAGTATCAGAAGATGGACTGGTGGAAGCAGTGGAACTACCAGAAAAGAGGTTTGTTTGGGCTGTACAGTGGCATCCGGAATTTTCATATAGAGTGGATGATAACAGCAAGCTGATATTCAGGGAGTTTGTAAAACATTGTCAGGAGCTTTGATTTGGCTAAAAAATGATAAGATCAGGATATTGTCGTCAAATTTTTGTATAAAATAGCAATTGTCAAAATAAATACAAACCATATACTTGTATACAAGCAAAGGCGTTTTGATTCACACTGTGTTTCGGAGCGCCTTTTCTTTTATTCTTTTTCATTATAACTAATCCTA
>LFRM01334741.1_pt1 | contig 14130 bp, 12 predicted proteins | sample 618341 | NCBI WGS metagenome assembly LFRM01 (sample SAMN03654438, study PRJNA283298) | anaerobic digester metagenome | isolation source: pool of bioreactors CSTR01a, CSTR02a, and CSTR03a thermophilic anaerobic... | place: Denmark: Kgs. Lyngby | collected 2014-05-21 | reverse complement strand
GATTGCCTCATTATTTAATATGCCAGAAACTTTCGCAATATATTCTTTTTCAATTCCATTTTTGGGATGAGTAATTAAATTAGTAAGGTCCCCATCATTAGTAAGAAAGACTAATCCAGTAGTATCATAATCTAATCTTCCAACCGGATATAATCTTTTATCGGTATTTATTAAATCTAAAACTGTTTTACGATTCTTTTCATCTCTTACTGTTGTGACTACTCCTCTTGGTTTATTTAGGATGATGTACTCTTTATCTTCTTTTTTTAATACTTCCCCCTCGATTTCAATCATATCATTACCCTTTACTTTTATTCCTAATTCCCTAATTATTTGCCCGTTTACTTTTACCTTACCGTTAGTAATTAAATCTTCAGCTTTTCGCCTCGAACAATAACCCGAATTGCTTATAACTTTCTGTAGTCTCTCCATCTTATCACCTATTAGAATTATACTTGATTTAATATTTAAAAGCAACAAAAAAATGTCTTATATAAGATACCCTGCCACCAAGATACTAAATAAAACAACTAGAAGATCGGTTATCAATCCTACCCACAATGAATACCTTATTTTTTTTATTCCAACACTTCCAAAATATAAAGTTATTATATAAATAGTTGTATCAGTAGAACCCTGAATATAAGAGGCTAACATTCCCAAATAGCCGTCTGTTCCATACAAACTATATATAGAGTTTAAAATTGACAGGCTGCTACTAGCAGAAAGAGGTCTTACTACCGATAACAAAAGGATTTCCACTGGCAACTTAAATAAAGTTTCCAAAATCCCAAATACTAGATTTAAAACTTGGCTCTCGATTAATAAATTAATTCCTAAAACCATTGCTAATAAAGACGGGAAAATATTTAAAGATAGCTTAAAACTATCTTTTGCACCATCAATAAAAACATCATATACTTTTACTTTTTTATATGAACCATATATAATTATTATTAAAACCATTAAAGGTAAAATTAGATTACTCATGATATTGTTTCCCTACTAAATGATTAATAATTAAACCCGAGCAGGTTGCTAAAAGGGACACTATTAGACAACCTAATATTATTTTGGTAGGTTCTTGACTACCATACATCATTCTAAGCGAGATAATTGTTGTTGGAATGATAGTGATACCGCTAGTATTTAAGACTAAAAAAGTTATCATACTCTTGCTTGCAACTTCCTTATTTTTGTTTATCTCTTGAAGTGATTTCATTGATTTCAAACCAAAAGGAGTGGCTGCATTACCTAATCCAAAAAGATTAGCTATGACATTAGTCGATATATAACCTCATGCGGGATGGCCTTTTGGTATATCAGGAAAAAGTTTGCTAAGTAGTGGTGAAAAGAAAATAGAAATCTTTTCTACTAAACCAGATTTTTCCGCAATGTTTATAATCCCTAACCACAAAGCCATAACCGGAAATAAATTAATAATTAAAGTAAGAGCAGTTTTCCCACTATTTAAAATACTTGCATTTATCTTATCTGTATTATCAGTAATTATTCCGAAGATAACACCAATAATAATAAAAAAAGACCATAATTTGTTTACCATAATTTGTTTACCCATTTTATCATTCTTTTTATAAATGATGCCTTTTTTTCTATGACTTTGCTGACATAGATAGCTTCTTCGTGAATAACATTATCATCAATCATTATCTTAACTTTTCCGACTTCATCATCATTTTCATAACCTCTTTTTTTAGTTAATTCAAATTTTAAAACTACATTGTTTTTTTCATTATCATTTAAAGGGTAATAAAAATCTTTTTTTATTTTAAGTATATCATTATTATAGTATTCTTCATTTAAAATGTTTATTTTACCTTTTTTTAAAATCTGATAGCCTTGATATATGTCAAATACTTCTTCATATAGTCCCAAGTGATCAGCAAAATCATTACCATCATTCAACGTCACCGCTACTAAATTAATATTGTTTTTAGAAGCCGTAGTAACCAAAGTTCGTCTTGCTTTTTCCGTATAACCAGTTTTTCCACCAGTTATATATTCGGTACTTAATAGAAGTTTATTTTTGTTGTTCCAAACATAATAGTTTAGATTAGTTTGAAGTTCATATTTTTTAGTACTAATAATTTTTCTAAAAATGGGATTATTCATTGCATAACTAGTTAACAATGCCATATCATAGGCTGTTGATAAATTTCCTTTTTTGTTATCAAGTCCACTAGGATTATTGAATACACTATTCTTCATTCCTATATCCTTGGCTTTATCATTCATCATTTGAACAAAACTTTTTACATCACCACCAACGTACTTAGCAATTGCTAAAGCTGCATCATTACCACTTCTTAACATCAAGCCATATAATAATGATTCAAGAGTGATTTCTTCTCCTTCTTTAATATAAATTCCTGATCCAAATGACTCATTAATTTCGTCGCCTATTATTACCGTATCGTTTAACTTATTAGATTCAATAGCAACGATACAGGTCATGATTTTAGAAATGCTGGCTACACTTCTGACGGCATGAATATTATTACTATGAAAAATTTTACCATGATCAATATCCATTAATATAGATGAAGTTGCACTTGTGGTATAAGCTTGAACCGAACCACACCATAATAATAAAACCAAAAAAAGAACAACTTTCTTCATATTATCACCTATGATTATATATGATAAAAAGGACTTTTTTATGTCCTTTTTAATAAATATATATACCGTGGATTTTATCTAAATCAGTGTTGGTTAAATCGGAGATAACCCAGTTTTTATCCTTTTTAGTAAAATATAAGTATAGGGTATAAGTTGTATCCTCTTTGGCTTCTTTTAATTGTGCCAATCGATATTGATTAAATAATACTGGGTCATAAACCCCTGCCTCGTCATAAAACTCTTCTGGCTGGTTTTGTAGATAGATGTTAGCGTTATTAAGTATTTTTGAATAATCGCGAACAACTATTTCAACTTTGACAGTAGCACTATCGCCATCGATTGTTTCATCCTTTATTTCGTATATTAAATCTTGATAATGTTTTTTCATAAATTCTCTATATTCATCTTGCTGTGCTTGTGACATAGTATTATCTTCAGCAACAATAACATTTAGGTCATTCAAAACATTTTGGTTCAAAGTTTGATAATTATTTAAGAATTCTTCGGCTTTTTTCGTTGGTGTATTATTTAATTGATCTGCCCAATTACACCCGACTAATAGAAATATACTAAATAAAAAGATAAATTTTTTTTTCATGTTTCCCTCCTAGTTATATTTTGGATTATCTTTTTATTTTTATACTAGGTATAAATCTTAGCTTATTAATTAACTTTTTTTATTAGTAAAACTTCACCATAGTTTTGAACTGTATAATTTTTATTTGATTCAATATAACTCTTAATATCAAATAATATATAATCATTTTCAGTTTCATAATTAATTTCATTAAAAATGTTTTGGCTATTTGTTGTCATTTTCTTTGTATCAATAATATAAGTATATAATTCATTTTCAAAAGCTCCTAACAGCCTTGAACCGTTTGTAAAAAAGGCCGCAAGCCAGTATGTTTGATAATAGTTAGCATTTGTCATTATATTTTTAGGATTATGATTATTTATTTTTTCTAGTTTTTCAATTTGATAGGAATTGAAAATAACTTCACTTTCTTTAATACTGTTAATATTATATCGGTATACGTTTAAGAGGTTTGATGTGGGATATATATTTACTTTTAAATTGTTTTTGTTCATAATCATATTTTCAATATCAAAAATAGCTATAATTGCCATAAATATATAAAAAATTGAATAAGAGATCACAATTAACTTATCTTTTTTTAAATAATTATTCAATGCTTTAATGCAAATAACAAAGCAAAGTAGCCACAGTAAATAATAATTTTTAGATAAATAATAGACTCCTGCTTTTTCCTGAAAGATGAGGTAGGTGAAAAAAGTCATAAATAGTATTAGGGCAATAAACATTATATCTTCAAAGTTTATCTTGTTCCTTAAATTTTTCAAGAAATAGTAAATTATAATAGGAATAAATAATATTAAGTTGGTTAGTACATCACCATAATACAAACCTTCTACATTCATTTGAGTGGTTACAACTAATTTATCATTTCCAAGATTTGGAATAATGAAATAAATAAACCCAAATACAAAAGGAAGACACAAAGTAACAAGGTTTAATAAAAGAAAGTTTTTAGAAACAAATTTTCCTTTATCTCTAAATTTATATATATAATAAGCAAATAAGCTAATAAATACCACTGGAACAAAGAAGTAGTATGTAAAAAATAGAGCAGAATTTATAATAGTTATTAGCGCAATGAACATTTTTTTACTAATTTCTTTTTTATCAAATGAATTGATTAAAATAATTAGTAAGTTTATAACAATAATCCCATGTCCCAAATGGAAGAAACCCATCACCAGATTATTCAAAGGATATCCGGCTAGATAAAATAACGTTGCTAATAATGAAGCTACTTTAGGAGTTTTCATTTTTTTTAATAAAACATAAAATAAAGTTCCACCTAATAAAAACATAAATAGATCATATAAAATATAAACTTTATATAAACTAACATTGTTAAACAGAGGCTCTACGGTTTTAAAAACCAAACCTAAATTGGTATAAGAACCAAATAGTCTTGTTGAAAAATCAACAGTTGTTTCGGTTCTATTAAGTAATGCTGTACTATTAGCAAAATCTTTAGTTACCCAAAAATGGGCCGCCGAGTCAGGAGAATCATAAACAATATTAAACGAAGTTCCAAATCTTAAAACACCTAATATTGCAACTGTTATTACTAAAAACAAAAGAACAATAATGTCAAATAACGGATACTCATATTTCTGCTTCTCAGTATTAAATTTTAACAATAAAAATGAAATGGTTATGTTTATAATAGCTATGGTAATTAAAAAAATTGGAATATGAAGTAATGATAAAATGTATACTATAACGGCATTATAACAAAATAAAAGCCCGATGGAAAAAACTAGCATATGGACAAAATTTAGTTTTTTATCGGTTTTTTTAATTCTTATAAATGAAGCTAACAGCATAATATTGGAAATTGCATATAAAATGTTTATGATCATGATATCACCTACTTTTGATTATATATGACTGCTAATTTTTTATATTTATTATTAATAGAGTCTAATATTATTCCACTTATCAACGAAATGATACTCCCAATATAAATTGTTACAATAATTATTAGCGTTGGTATTTTGGGTACTAATCCGGTCTTTACAAAATTAATGATAATTGGAATAAATAAAGCTGTTCCTATAAATATTAAAAATAAAGTTATTGAAAGAAAAAACAACAGTGGTTTACACTCTTTAAACAAATCAAAAATTTTAATGAAAACTTTTGCCCCGTCTTTATAAGTATTTAATTTAGAATAACTCCCGGTTTCGCGGTCGGAATAAATTATTGGTATTTCTTTATAATGATACTTATTGTCCAACATATAAATAGTCATCTCGGTCTCCAATTCAAATCCTTTGCATAAAATAGGAAAGTTTTTAATAAACCTTCTATTCATCACTCGTAATCCTGACATAGTGTCATTAACATTACTTTTGAAGATAAAATTAATTGTTTTGTTAACTACGACATTTCCAAAATTGTGGAATCTTCTTTTATTTTCTTTAAAATAAGTAGTTGCTAAACGATTGCCAATAACAATATCGTATTCATCGGACTCAACTAACTCAACCATCTCTGATATTTTTTCTATATCATAAGTATTATCGCCATCAATCATTATATATATGTCTGATTCAATTTCTTGAATCATTTTTCTTATCATGTTTCCTTTTCCTTGATAATATGATTTTATAATTCTGGCTCCATTATCTAAAGCTATTTGGGCTGTTTTATCAGTACAATTATTGTCGCCAACATAAATTTCAGCCTTAGGCAGTTCTTTTTTTATCTTTTTTATAACTTTTTCAATAGTTTTTTCTTCATTATAACAGGGAATTAAAACTGCAATATTACTCATATTATCACTCCGCTTTGATTATATCATTATTAAAAAAATAATTCAATTACATGAATTATTTTGATTTTCTGTTTGAACTATTTTCTTTTATTCTAATTATCACAAAACCAATAAGAGATATTAAAGAAACTCCTTTACCTAAATTGCTATATGGCGCTTCATAAGTAATGGTTATATCATATTTTCCCTCTTTTATTGGAAAGCCAATAAAGGTTTCGTTAACTAACTCATAGTCTGTTAGTTTGTTGTTAACATAAACTTTAAATCCCTTATCATAAGGAATAGTTGTAGCAAAAAAACCATCTTTTTGAACGTTTATTTTTCCAACTATTTTATCACCTTTTGTTTTTGTTCTATCGACTATAAACTCATCATGATTATTTTTTATTGCTTTAACGTAATTATAATCTAATGTATGAATTTCAACATCACTTATTTTGTGGATCCCCTTTGTGAAGTTAAATTCTAATTGTTTAATTGGTTCATTACTAGATAAAACATAACTGAAGGAATAATTATTATTATGATACTTCCAACTTTTACAAGTTAACTTGTTTTGCATCCCATTTATAGTTATTGTTGAATCACCAAGTCTACAAGATTGGGCTTCATTAACATTGAAAGTTATAATAAGTATATCGTTTTCTAAATCATTATTAAGGTCTAGAATCAAATGGTTATTATCTTTAGCTTCTATAATATAATTATCTTCTTTAGATTCAATAATCAAATTTTTTATACTAGTAGTATTGTAATCTAAATTGACTTTTTTTATATTACTAACATAAGAAGATGAATCAACATTATCAATAACCACATAATTAAGTAAAGCTTCAACATTGTATGGATATTCTAATTTGCGGTAATCAGCTTCATTCATTACTAGGTCAGTAACATAACCAATACTAAAAACATTATCATTACGATATATATTTAAATCATCTTGTTTATTAACAAGTTCATATCCTATCAAAGGTTCCTCCATCGTAAGAATATATTTAGCTCCTATTAAGGTATGAAATAATATATTTTTAGTCTCATTAGTAATAGAGGCATTACGGTACTTTTGCTCGTTATTAAAAATAACTTTATTTAGATTATTGTAATAACTATTGAAAATAGAACAGTATACTGAACTTGTATAATAATTATGATCATATATCTTATTCGACGTTTCTAGAGGATATAGTTGATTAGAAAAACGATAAAAACTTGCATCATTTCTTAAGGTTTCTTTGATTATAGTCCCTTGTTTTTCACTAAATATACTTTTAAAATCTTTTTTCAAAACAAGATTGTCTTCTAAATTATTATTAAAGCACAATAATAGAGGTATTGCTAATAATAAATATAAATATTTTTGTTTCCTTTTTTTTAAATACAACAGGATGATTATCAGACTTACTCCTACATCAACTAAGAAGATTAGTTTATAATTATTTTTAGCTATAAAGGCTAACAAAATTGATGCAATAACGCTAGTTACAATAATTACTGTTTTATTAGAGTCTTTTTCCATTATCTTTTTTAATAAGTTTGCAATTAATAAACAAATTATAGGAATAAAAGGAATTAATGATTTAGCATGAATATATAGTCCACCATTAAGCAAATAAGAAAATAATGGAATAATCAAAATCATAGCTATTATACCCGCAAGAAATTTATTAGCTTTGTCTTTAGAAATTATTCCATTTACCAAACTAATAACAGAAATTGCACTAAGACCAATTGAATATGAATAATAAAGTAGAAAACGTAAGTCAAAATTTGGAGTTAATAAACTTTTTATATCTAAAATATTTTTACCTACACGGTTATTATTAGTTATAACATAGAAGATTGGCAGTAAAAAGAAAGCAGCTAGCATAACTCCTAAAATAACTGGTAGAGTAAATTTAATTCCTTCTTTAACTGTACTTTTAATTGTTATTTTTTTATTAATAGTTAAATATCTATATATACCGTATAAACATATTACTAAAATTGCCCCAATACTATAATAAAAACTTGTCATAATTATTAAAAATACTGATACTATCAATGGTGTTATTTTTCTATCTTTAAAATAAATATCCACAGCCATTAAAGACAAAATTAAAAATGGCATATAATTTATAAAGGCAATGTGACGATGGCTGTGAAAAATAATAGGTCCTGCTGTTAAAAACATGAAAGTAGTTATAAAGCAAACAACAGATGAATATTGGTTGTTTTTTAACCAACGGTAAAAAAGCAAAATACTGATTATTGTCCCTAGGATATTAGTTATGATAATATAGTCAATCATCTTAATAAAAGGAAATAAATACGACAACATGATAATTGGATTAAGTAATCCTTCATATGCAAGATAATATATATTTTGTCCTGCTCCTAAATTTAAGGCAAAATTAGGAATGAGTTGTTTAGTCTCATAAAATAAAAGACGAAAATATTCAGGCAATTGCCAGTGTTGATCTTTAAAATCTAAAGTTGAACCATAAATATACTTGAATCTAGTAAGAATAAGCGCAATAACAAGAACTAATATTACTAAAAGAATGTTATATATTTTGTCGTTTCTGTTATATCGTTTTTTCTTAACTTCTTTATCATTTAATAATTCTTTATTTAAAGCTGTTTTTTTATCCGCTAAGTTTTTCCCTCTAGGATGAAGTAATATTTCAAGATTACGATTTTTTTTATTTGCTATCTTATCAAAATGGGGAATTAACTTTTTTACCCTAATTTCATCCATCTTACTAGTCATCATAATTCCAAAAAAAACATTAAAATTATAACCAAATCTTTCAAGTTTTGGTCTATTAATGCAAGAAAAAATATTAAGTACTAAATTTTTAATAATACTCACAGGATTATATGAAAAGTACAAGCTTGGTGTTTTTATAAATGGTAGAAGCGATTCTTGTGATAATCTTATGGTCTTCACTTTTATTTTCTTATCTTCTATCACTTTAAGTAAGGTATTAAAAATCCTTGGTATCATATGAATATGATGATGACTATCAATTCTGATAGATTTCTTGGGGAAAATCTTTTTATATTCTTCAATTTGAGCACACATTTCTATATAAATTTGACTTAAAATTTCTTTTTTCTTTCGAATATTTAATGTTTTTAATAAAAGCTTAAAAAAACTGTTTTTGAATTGTCCTTTTTCATTTACAATTAAAGGTATCTTTTGGGGATCAGAAACACATGATCCTTCAGTCAAATTCAAATGTAAAAAAGTTTCAATAGTTTCAATATTGTTTATTTCTTTTATACTTTCTTTTGTTTTCTTATTAGTAACCACAACGCTTACGCAATTAACTATTCCACTAGTACACGCTTTATTTAATTCTTTTAAAGAATCGCCATTAATTCCATAATCATCAGCATGGATATATACTTTCTGTTTGTTTCGTTCCATAGGTCACCTCTTAACATGATTATTATACAATAAACTGCTTTTTTTTACAATAAACTGCTTTTTTTACAATAAAGCTAAAAAAAAACGTTTTTAAAGAAAACGTTTTTTATTTATTCTTGAATAATTCTATTTATTTCTTCAAATTTGGTTTTATAAACTGCCATCTCTGCTTTTAAACGATCGATTTCTTCAACTAACGCTGCATATTGTGTTTCATAATTAATGTCTTCTTCTAATCCCTTTTCATCAGGCACTTGATCTAAGCTTAATGGTTCTAGCTGTGGCAAATTTTGAATATTGTTGTCAAATGGATTAATTAAAGCATTTAATTCTTCATCAGTTGCCGTTAGATTGTAGTGATCACCAAAATTACTAGCTATTTCGCCATATGGTTGTTCATTGTTAATCTCAACCGGTGGAATTTCATTGCCTGTTTCTGAAACTTCTGATTCTGGTGTTGGAACTATTGGTTCAACATCTGGAACTGCTTCTACTTCTGGTTCAACACTTGGAAACATAGGTTCAAATATGGGTGCCGGAGTAATCTCTGGGGTCGTTTCTATTGTTGTACTTTCTTCTGGTACTACTGGGACCTCAGGTTGTTCTATTGCTACTTCTTCAAAAAACTCTTTTTTATTACTTCCCAAAACCTCAACTAAGCCGCTATTTAATTTAAAAATACGGGTTCCTAAAATATATACTTGATTTAACTTTTTATAATCTAAGTCAGTAATAGAAACTAAATTTCCTTCACGATTTTCTTTAATTATAACTTTTATTAGTTCTTTTAGTTCTCCCCATTCTGCTTCATCAACTATATTATCCGCAATAGTTCGGCCATCTTGCTCAATTTGGGTTTCTTTACATATATATAATCTTTGATATCCGTTCTCATCAATTTCATTTAGGGTATACAGTAAGTATCTATGATCATTATAGGTAAAGTATCTAACAACTGTTACTTCTCTATTTTCATTATTAATATTTATTGTCATCATAAAAGACCTCCCTTTATTCTTTATATTAATTATACCAGTTTTATTTTTTTTGTAAAGTTTTTTTTGGCTTATTTAAGAAAATACTCTTCAATCGTTTTAGCTATTGTCTTACCAATTATTTCAACATTATTTGATATCCATTTTGCATCATCATAATTATCATGAAACCCGATTTCCATTAATATTCCATTATCAATATTAATTGGATTTACTTCCCTAATTTTAACCTCGTCATTAATTGTGGTTTTAACCCCTCTATTCCCAGATTTTTTTGGATATATACTCATGAGGTTTTTTTGAATAGATATAGCTAAAGGATAGATTTTTTCTTCTTCGCTATATATCCAGGTTTCTACACCTTTTATATTGTTGTTCTTATGATGACTATTTGAATGGAAGGCTAAATGCAAGTCCACATCCAATTCTTTACTTTCTCTAACAACCTCATCCAAGGTCATCGTAATATTATTACGATAAATCCTTAAATTTGTGTTCTTCAGTTCCGCTTCTGTTACATCAACAATCTTATTCATCATTTCGCATTCTGTTGTATAATTAGTCTTTTCATTTCCTAAATTTTCACATTGTGTCGACGGGCTTAAATATATTCTAGGAATATGAGATTCTCTTTTGTAGTTAAAACTAATTTGTTTTTCTTCCTTATTGTTTTTACCAATAACTATAATTTTAAAAATTTTATCATCTGTTATTTTATTTAAATAAACTATAGATTCCGTTGTATTTTGTTGTTCTATTAATAAGTTATTTGAATCATATATTAAAACTTTATACTCAATATTTTTATTACTAAGAACTAAATTGTATTGCTTATTCAAGCCCTCATTAAAGGAAACAATTTTGAATTCAATTGGTTTTTTTAAATTTTTTGTTAAAACAATTATTATTAATAATATTAATAATATAAACAATTTTACTATTTTTTTCATTTTATCACCAATATTATTATATCACTTATTATTTATCTTAATAAATAGGTTTTTATTTTACACTCATTTTGTAAACTAGAATATCTTATATTAGAAAACAAATGGGGGTGGATTATATGTGCAAAGATAACGAAACGAGGAGTTGTGATTGTATTGCTGATATTCTTCATGTAATAAAAGTACTACAAGATAATGCTGAAAGAATTGATAGCGGGCTAGAGACCTGTGACAAAGGATTTTTAGGTGACAAAGTTTGTTCTTTAATTTGTAATACTAGACCAATAACTTTATATAAATGTGATGGAACTTTATGGAACATGCCTATAACACGTGATAATGTTTTATGCAGTGACCCTTGCTCTCCTTGCTCATCAGTGTTTAGAATTGAAAAATTAGATGGTTGTTGCGCTACATTTAGAGTGTTAGCTGACAACCCAGAGTGTGGCAAGAAAAAGGTTCCTTATGTTACAACCAATTCCTTCTTTACAATAAATCTTAACTGTGTATGCGCTATTAAATGTTTGCAAGATACCTTTGTTGATTGCATTTAAAAAACGAGTTAGCTCGTTTTTTTTATTCATCTATTTGCACAATATCAATGATACTATCGATTGGTATTAATTCGCCATCATAAGTTATTATATATTTACTATTTTTACCAATTATCTGCTTTTCTTTTTTTCCTTCTGCTGTTTCAATTTCTACCTTCGCTTTATAATCATACTTTGGAGAATTAAAGATATTATTAACTTTTTGAAGAACTGGGGTTCCTTTATCTTTTTTTATATTTGTTTTTTCAGGAAATTTTTCACTATTTTTACTATAGTTCACCTTTTCATTATTCTTAATTCTTTTATTAATCTTATTTGCATAAACACCTGGGAGTTTTTTATCATTAGCCATATCATCACCTCAAGATATTTTATGTTATTTTAGCTAATATATGAGTGCGTGTGTTCTTGTATAATCAATTAAAGCTTGATTCCCTTCAACCGTTGGGTGAATACCGTTCTCGCCAGAATTAGTTCTGCAATAACCAGTTTTACAAGCTCCATTAACATCCTTCATGCTTGGAGCTGAGTTTAAAAATTTAATTCCTAAGTTATGACACATTTCAGCCAAATAATAATTAAATGTGTTTATTTTTTTATTGTTAATTCGACTATTATTTTGGTCATAACTAATACTAATTGGTGGAATCGACTGAACAATAACTTTTGTATTGGGACTAGCTTCTTTTATTTGTTTTATAAATTTAATATACTCTTCAATAAAGTATTCAACTTGCATTTGAGAAATACTATTAGTTCCCAAAGTAATAATTGTAATTTCTGGTTTATATTTAGCAAAAGCCTCAGCAAATGTCATATCTGTTTCCATAGTATTTATATTAATTTTTGTATATTGAGCGGTTTCTGGAGTTATTGAATTTTTTTGCCATAATTGTTTAGATGATATTTTCTTATTCATTACATAATATAGGGGTATTGAATCACCGATAAAAATTATTTTATCAATATACTCTTTACCTTGATCTGAAGTTTCCTTTAAAATAGTCCCTTCAAATAACCCATCTAAACTAAAGTCTTTAATATTTAAACTTATAGGGCTTTCATCAGTGACTTTTATTATTCGTTCAATTTCACTTTCATTTTTACTGCTATCTATAACCTTATAGGTAAGTTTATAATTACCAACTTTGGTCATATCAACTTTGCCCTCTATTTTTACCTTATCACTTAAATTTCCATCAAAGTTATCATTTGCTAAAACTCCTAATTCAATATAATTATTGTTTAAATAAACAATTGATTCTTTATTACCAATTAATTCAATTTGTGGTTTGGTTGTATCTTTAATCAGAATTTTTTTAGTAACTCTATAATCCTTATTATCTCTCTCATAAGTAAACGTGACTTTATGTTCCCCTAGTTTATTAATTGGGGCATAATCAATTTTAACATCGTTAACAACTTCACCTTTAAACTTTAAATCAAACATTTCCTTGGAAATTTTGTCTCCATATTCTAAATGTTTGCTATTAAAAGTTATATCAAAATCACTTTTGTTAAATCTTCCAACTATGAATATAACGATAATGATACATAATAGTAGTAATAAGATATTTTTATATTTCAATCTTGTTTTTTTCATTTTTATCACCTATTAAATTTCTTAGATATACTATAACCAATGACTAGTAAAATTAAGCTTATTAACAACTCTGGAACCGAGTAATTAGTGGTCATGGTTTTTTGAAATAAAACAATAATTGAAGAAACCATGAAACCCATAATCACTAAATATGTATTTTGTTTTTGTTTTTTAAATAAATAATTCATCATTTTAGCAAACAGTAAACAGAAAATTAAAAATGATATACCATATATAATAAGTGGTTGGATATGATTTAAAATATCACTTATCATTGTTAGATAACCATCATAGCAACCAACAATCATCATAACAGCGGTGCCACTAATACCTGGTATCACCGTGGTAGCAGCGTCTAATAACCCAATATTTATAAGCCCTAAAAAGTTAGTGTTATAATCACCATTGTTTTTTGAGACGATTGATAAACCGAAGACTACTAGCATAGATAAAGTAAATAAGATTATATTTTTATATGTTACTTTCTTATTTAAATTACTAGTAATTTCTGATATTGTACCGACAATTAGACCAACAAATAATAACATTGTCGGTAAATAGTAATTTTCTAAGGAATATTTGACAACATTGCTAAAAAAGAC
>LFRM01101244.1_pt2 | contig 14136 bp, 14 predicted proteins | sample 618341 | NCBI WGS metagenome assembly LFRM01 (sample SAMN03654438, study PRJNA283298) | anaerobic digester metagenome | isolation source: pool of bioreactors CSTR01a, CSTR02a, and CSTR03a thermophilic anaerobic... | place: Denmark: Kgs. Lyngby | collected 2014-05-21 | reverse complement strand
TTTCTCCGTCGTAAATCATAAATCCATTAACCTCTTTAAACTTAGCTTCGCACACATCGTTCTCACACAGATGTCGGTATGCACACCAGTTACATGCTGTTGCGTTAGCCCCGTATTTGGGCAGTGGTTGAATTTCCTTCTCAGGTAATATAAGAGACACAAGATAGTTGTCCAGCTTTTGAATACGATTTAAAGACCATTCCTTTTGTTCCTCTGTTGTGTGATGCTCCAGTGCCTTCCACTCAGAATTGCCTTTGTTCAGGTACAAGAATATAGTGTCATCAATGTCCAAACTCAATGAGTACAATGCAGATTGTTTCTTATACTCATCATGTGGTTCGTAAAGGTACTTATAATCATCTGGATTGATAGTCTTAAATTCAAATAGCTTGTACATTGAATAGACGTCAAGAGCACCATCTATAATACTGTACAAATGATACTTTTTAGTCCATCTCTTATCAACCCACCCAATTTCCATTTCCGGTCTGTTTTCAAGTCGGTTTTGCTCTTTTGTGAAAATCTCTATTCCCTCAGTGCCGAACACAGGAATTTCTTCGGGCGGGATTAACTTAAACGGAAAATCCTCCTGCATGAATACTTCACGCTGTACCCATTCATGTAAGGCTGTCCCAATTTCCAGCGTCCGAATACTTTTTGCCTTAAAAAGTTCCTTGCTAGGAAACCTAAGCGTTTTGTACCAAATCTGTCTCATGCACTTATAGTAATTGGAAGGGCGGATATAGAAACCACTGTACTGAAACTCCTTTTCATATCTGGCATTTCTGTTTTTAACCAAATAGGAATCTATTTCATCAATAAACCGTTCACTAACTGTCTTTTCCCTTTCCGCTTGTTCTTCCTTTACTCTTTTTGCTAATGCTTTCAAACTCAATTACTTTTCCACCTTTCTGTTCAATAGATACTTCATCATAAGCTTTTTGCAACAATAAGTTTGAATTAGTACAGTCTTCAAGTAGTTTTCGTAAATCAACTATCCCTATGGCTGTATGACCTGTACTTTCGTAAGCATCTATATAAATTTCAAACGTAGAAATTAATGATAGCTGTCCAAGAATGTACCATTTATTAAGCAAATCATTCGTCTTAGCAGTGATCTCGTTTGAGAACTCATTCAGTTTTGTTCTGCTCACCTTATACATCACGCACCCCCATTACTTCTTCAAATTCTTCGCCCTCATCTAAATCAATATACTTAAGCTTCTCAACAGTATCCTCGTCCATTCTCTCAGACCACCGTTTTCCTATCTGAGCATCAGACTTCATTGGAATACATAATGGTAAAGCCGAACACATAACATCAGTAATGCGCTTTATGTTTTCCATACCAATATTCATAGGGACATCAATAAGCAACTCATCGTGAATCCACAGCAATATTTGAGCGTCTAATTCTTTAAGCAAAGGTTGCAGTTTTAACGTTGCAAGTTTCGTCATTTCCGCAGCCGACCTTTGTATAACTGCATTTACCCCTTGCCTGAAAGCCGACTCTATTTGCCACTGTTGTCTTGAATTTATCTTCTCATAAAGCCTTCTTTTTCCCCCGCACATTGAAAGAGAATACGTATTCTTTAGGATAAACTTCTGTGTTTCACGTATCCATTTAGCGACACCAGGATAGGTAGACATGAAAGATTCAATCATATTTACTGCTTCTTCCTTTGTTACACCTAAATTATCCGATATACCTATTTCAGTTATGCCATAAACTATACCGAAGTTAACAGACTTCGCATAATTGGTTCTTATAGTCTCAAATAACTTACCTTTTTTAGTTTCTTCTTCGAGTTGTTTTAAATCAGTTGTCCTTATTAAACCTTTTTCATAAAGCTCTTTAACGTGCTTCTTATTCAGTTTCTTACTGTCAATTTCACCGTCTTTGTCAAAGAATAAATCCTGCAATGACCTACAGTATTGAAAATAATCATAGTCAACATTATCATCATACATTTTGTTATAAATACCCACTGCGGTCATGGCATGGACATCCCCATCTTCACTGAAAACTTTATTTAACACAGGACATTTTGATACATGAGCAAGAATTCTTAACTCCTGACCGCTAAAGTCACAATTAAGTAATAATCTTCCTTCATCTGCCATAAACGCACGCCTTATTAACCCGCCCACCTTAGACGGCATCTGTTGGAGATTGGGTTTTGAGCTTGAAAACCTAAGTGTGCGAGTACCAACAGTATTAAAGTTTGTATGCACACGCCCGTTCACCACAGAGCTTGGCAATTTATTGGCAAAGGCATCTGTCAGCTTGGATTCTGACCTAAATTTTAAAAGCAGATCAATTAGTTCCACATCCTTAATTCTGCCTTCTTCCTTACAGACAGCTCTTATCTTTCGCAGTGTTTTCTTGTCTGCGGATCTTGGCTTTTTCTTATTTAATTGAGGGAATTTCAGTACATCGAATAAAACATAAGATAATTGCGGGCTTGACTTTAAGTTAAACTCTCCCGTATGTCTCCATATTTTTTGAGCTATTCCATCTTCATAATCTTCCGGTAAACCGCACTCGCAAAAATAAAACTTAGAAACATACTTACCATTACGGTTTTTTGGAGTTTTAGAACCCTTTATTGAATAAAACCCCTTACATTTAGGACACATCCCTATCTCAGCGAATAGTTTCGGAGCCACCTCATTTACCATGTAATCAGTATCAAAACGGACACCCACATTCTCCGCCCGCCATACTATAGGTATTAGAGGCATCTCCATTTTGAACATAAGTTTATTTATTCTTTCAAGACCTTTTCTGTTAAGTGCTTCATTGAAAAACTTATACAGTTTCCATGTCATATGAGCGTCTTTTATAGCATAAAAACCTGCCAAACAACCCTTTCTATTCTCATCAATGAGAATAGGTATAGTGTTAAATGGTTCTTTTCCGAACAAAGTTGTAAATCTATCAGCGGGTTCTTTCAAATAAATCCTTGATAAATCTTTGAGATTTTTAGGACGATTTTCGTCAAGCAATGCGGATGCTACCACTGTATCAAAATATAACTGGTCAATACTGTTAATTCCTAAATTGTTGTATAAAATATGGGCGTCAAATTTATAGTTATGACCTATTATCCGTAGCATTTCATCCTCAAGTGTATCTTTCAAATATCTTGTCACTAAATCTTTATCAAGACATTTAACGTAATTAACTCCTACTTCACCTTCACCGGAATCCACATGATCAACATGATCCAGCGGTAAATAATACCCGACTTCTATATCCGGAATCCATACAGATAACCCGACAATCTTATCAGTGAACACCTCTAAACCTGTTGTTTCAGTATCAAGTGCAATTATCCCACTATTACTGATATGGGAGCACATTTTTTGTAAAGTGTACTCATCCCATACAATAATATAGTTATCTGGCAACACAGTATTCTTGGCAATCTCCAAGATCTGCTGTTGCTTTTTATTCAGTTTTTTAATTTTAACTTTTCCTGTTCCCGCCCGTTTTCTTCGCTCTGCCTTCTCTTCTGTAACTTTTTCAAGTAATTCCTTTACTGCTTCCAAAATCTCATCTCCTTATGGCAGTCTTTGAAAGAGCATCTGCTTCTGTGTTAGATTCTCGATCAGTCCATTTAAAATGTAGCTTTCGAAAGGCTTGTCTTAACTCATTAACTTCTAAAAGCAGTCTGTTCAAATTAGAATCATTACACACCCAAGAACCGTTTACCTGATTAATTACTAACTGACTATCTCCGTTTATGACTATATGAGCATTAGAATAAAGCAACAACGCTTCGAGAAGTTTTATTAATGCCCTATATTCTGCAACATTGCACGTAGCTTCGCCAATATCTTCAGATATTTCAACTATTTTCGAATTACCATAATAAGCAACAGCTCCAATAGCTCCCGCCCATTTTTCACCTTCTTTGACACTAGAACCGTCAAAATAAGCAACTATATCAGGTTCGCCCTCACTATCTCTAAAAAGAACAACTTTATAGGGCAATCCTTTTTCTTTTGCAATATCTATCATGTGCCTTGTTCCGGAAGAAGTACCGTTATAAAAGGCTACTAAAGCATCTGCTATGTTAGCCATTGCTTCGTTTCGAACATACCCCGCCCGTTTTCCATACGTTTCCCAATCTGCGGGCATAAGTATTACCTCATAATCACGTAACTTAGCATACTGCTCTCCAAGCCGATCAGCACCTTTAGAAGTTCCGGATATGATTATAATTTTGTACCCCTCGGATACTTTTTTGGATAACATATAATCCATTGTGCGACACAGTAATTCGAAATCAGTGAAGCTCCTCGAACCCGCAATGATAACTTTAAATACTTTACCCATAAACACCACCTGTTTCAAAATAACCTTTGCCCCAAGGTTAGTACCCTGGGGCATTTTTCTTTAGTGATTTAAAAGGGGTCATCGTACTCATTGCCATAATCTGGTTCTTTCGTGTCTTCAGTTACCCCGTCCAAGAGATTTTCAATTTCTTCTTTTGTTAATTGCTCGATCAATGTTTCTGGAGCAGGTATTTGATCTTGATACTCATCCAGATCAATCTTTGAACCGTCCTTCTTAAAAAACTGGTATGTCGTCTTTAGTCCTTCACCCAACCGGATGACTTTGAGATCTATTTTCGTAAGATCCCCATACTCTTCTTCAAACGCGATCAAAGCTTTTACAACATCTTTGGACGCCTTGAAGATTTTTACCTTATCTTCCGCAATATCGAGAACAGGAAGATACGTTTTGAACGAAGCATTTCTACCCGCTTTACAAATAGGACAGTCTTTCTTACCTAAACATTCAATGGTTTTCCAGAAGCCGCCAATCTGTTCAACGTGTTCCCAAGCTGCTGTTACCTCAGAAGTAGGTATTAAAATTCGGATTAACTTATTTTCTCCTGCTTTCATTTTCAATAGAGACGCTGTTTTATCCATCGCTTCTTTGATTTGTCTGAAACCTTTAATCATACCTTTTTTTCCTTTCATTTTTGTTTTGAACACTTACTTAGAATAGGGCACCGCAACCCATAATCTAAAAACAGCCCGCGGTATAGGCTGTCGTAAGCTGTCCTATTCTTTTATACTTTAAGAATATGCAGTTAGTTAAATTGGAAATATTATACTTTTAAAAGAAAAGAAAAAAAATCCCGTCAATAATCTCTGGCGGGGAAGCAAATCTCAACTATATCGCTTTCTGTTGATTGTGATATTTATTAATGATTCCTTTCCAAATTTGACTTACTCTTGCTTTACTGCATCCGATACGAGAAGCAATTTCAACAAAGTCATACCCTGTTCTTCGTAGTTCAAATATTTTTTTCTCTCTTTCGGTTAATCCAATATGCACAATAAAATCTATTATTACATCAGAAACATTAAATACCGTAGTATCGTCATACACTGATACTTTATTATTTCCGAATCCGTCATCTTCCGTATATTCATCTACAATCTCCATTGCGCTTGTTAGCGGCGCATGTTTAATTGCTGTCCTCATATATGAGTTTATACCGTTTTCAATAACCTTGTTAAAATACGTTGAAGCCATTCCCTTACTGCGGTCATACGTCTTAAGTGCCTGGGCTACTTTCATCATAGCAATCTGCACAGCATCTTCTTTATCAGCGTGATTCATAAAGGCAACATTACTTAATTTTTTCTTGCAGATTAACATTGCTTCTTTTAAAAATTCTTCTATTTCTTGCTCTATTAAGTATTTGTCTAAATTACTCATTTAACATACTCCTTTTATCTAAGTGCTTTAAATGCGGGTTCGAAATGTACTGAATCCATGGATCTAGCTAAATGAACCTCATTTGCATCTTTAAAATTAATACTCCAATCACATTTTCTTACATTAAACCCGTACCCGTACAATTTTTCTGCTATTCCCTTAGTCGCCTCTATTCCCGCTTTATCGTTATCCAGAAATAAGTTGACTGATCTCGTTCTTAAACGTAATAGCTGCGGGATCATTTCATCATACAAGTACCTCCCCATTAACGCTACTGCTGCTAAACCGTTTAAATAGCATGAAATCACATCGGTAGCACTTTCTACAATAGTCACCTCCTTTAACTTAACCCCTGATTTAAGGATATAATATAGACCATAGAGTACGTCTCTCTTATCCACCCCCTTATCATTAAGAAAATATTTTCCGGTTATGCTTCTGCGCTGTAAAAATCTTATATTGCCTTCACTGTCTCTCACAGGAAATACAATGCTGTTCGTCTCTGAATCGTAACCGAGTTCATATAGTTTAATTACTTTGTTAGTAAAGCCTCTCTTGTACATATACGGATGTATAATTCCCGAATATTTTAAACCTTCCTCTTCAGATAGGTATTGCTTCGGTTTCCTTTGATTTTTTATTTTTTCGAGTTTGTAAGAAATTTGATTTATTTTATAAGGCTTTTGTGTATCTGAGCCCATATAGAATAATTTATCTATATAATACTCAGCGTGTATTTCACTACCGCCTATAATATGAGATACTAATGAGTATAGATTACCGTGTGCATCGCAACTAAAACAGTTCCAACCATGGGGTGGGGAGATCATAATACCACAGGAATGACGTGTTTCACTATGCACAGGGCAACAGAACATATAATTATCACCCACCCGCTCTATGTTGCTGAGTGCGTTAGGGTTTTCACTGATCCTGTCGCTGTTTTCCCATTGCTCTCTTAAAGATTCGAGCAAGAATAATAGTTCAGATTCACTTAACATAATCATACTGTTCACCCATTAACCCCTGTATGTAGAACAACTGTTTGTTTTTACGTTATGTTTCCATTTTACGCCCATAATTTTTAGCTGTCAACCAGTTAAATATGTGGAAATTTAAGTTAAAAATTAACAGTCTCCTCTTGCATTTCATACCAAATTCCCTTGTCAACATCTACCTTAAAAAATACATTTTCACCTGTCTTTCCGTCCCTGTTCTTTTTTAAAGCCATTGTCATAATATCACTAGACAAACGGAGAGCGAGTACTTTAGTCGCTTTCTGCGCTGGGTTATCAGACTCCTGTATATGATCAAGTTCGGGGGTAGCGTTTGGATCTCTCCGCACTGCTTTAGCTGATTCTCTACCAGCTTGAGCCATAACTACAAAAGGGACCCTATAATCCAGATTTATTTTCCGCAAAGCGTTTGATACATTTACAATTTTTTTTCGAATATCCCGCTCACCGGTACCATCATTTATATCGTATAACTGATCTATTATCACTAAAGCAGGATCTTTTTCTTCGATTAATCCAGATACATCGTATGGTGTTATATTTCTTCCGTACATATCCGGCGTAACAATATAATAATCTACATCAAACGTATTTAATCTTTCAAGATATTCTCTATATGCTTCTGTATCTGCAACCCGCCCGAAGCGTAATGCACTGTTTGATATATGAAATTTCAAAGTATCCAGTCTGTATGCTACTTGTTTAACTGTCATTTCAGTATTTATACAGAGTATAGGCTTTTTAATGTTCTTCTTTACGAGATAATTCCATACATTTTGCCCAATATAATCACCCGTAATAGACTTACCTTCTCCTGTTCTTGCGGTTATAAGCAAAAAATCATCTTCTATAATACCACCAATAATATCATCAATTGTTCCCAAACCAGTTGGGAACCCTTTGGCTTGTTCTTTACCGTGAGTTTTCATATACTCTTCATATCGTTCAGAAGCAGAAGCAACCCAAGAATATACATCTGAGCCTGAATATAAACCCGAAATAACATCTTGCATTTCAGTAACTGCTTTCCGAACAGAATCTACAAAAGACAAAGGCTCTTTTGATGCCTCCACCATTTTTGACAGTATCGGAGTTATTTTTGAATCGACATAAGTACCCTTCAAAGATTCAATAACAGCAGGTATGGGCTCCAAATCACTGCTTTCAAACTCAACATATTCAGCAAAATTCTCCTTCATCAAACGATGAGTTGGGGGCTTTCCGTATTTGTCACAATAATTACGGACAAAATTAAGCATTCCAATTGCCTTTGAGTTAAACCACTCCGGTAGTATTTTATGCTCATTAATGAAAGAAGCATTTTCTGAGTTTATCCACCTATTCAAGTAAAATAATTCATATAGCATAAGTCAATTCCTCACTGAAAAAATACTTTTAGGCATTCTCCTATCAGATGAGCAAAAATTGATTATTTCGGCACCATCAGACATTCGTGAAACTACACGCTTTCCAAGCACAGTAGGCTCACTTAATTCTTCCAGTGTCAGATTAGAAGTAATAATAGTCGATAGGTTATTGCTGTACCGATGATTAATTAAAATATTTGTCTGTTCTCTGGCATAGTCGGACATCTTACCCGAGCCGACATCATCAAGTAAAAGCAGAGGAACATTAAACGCATTTTCCATTAATGTTGCATCATATGAATCGCTGTACCTATCTCGTAAGGTATCCACCAATAACGCATAATCTACAAAATATACTAAAGGAGTATCTTGAAATAAATCCTCCTTATTTCTTATACGCTTGCGTAAAGCACTGATCAAGTAATGATTCAGTATTGTAGCAGCACAATGTGTTTTTCCAGTACCTGTTACAGAACCCGTGTAACATATGAAAATTCCCTGTTCACCGTCTAACAACCTATCTAGCACATCGTTTATATGCTCTCGTAATACAGAACCTTCTTTATAATCATCCCGCCTCGCTTTTTGAAAGCGTAGCGGTATATTTGCCAAAGCCAAATTATGTTCAGCAACTTTGTGGGGAAAGCAAAAATCGGGCAAAACTTGTGAATTATCAATTTCCCCTGTTAATCGTCGGCAATCACTTTTAAGATAGCAGGTGTCACAAAAATCATATAGCATTATTCATAGCCTCCTCGTACCTGCCTATACTCTTTAAAAATTCAGTAAGTGCACCTTCTTGCACATTCACAAACCTAAATAATTTATATCCCCGCTCCACTGCTATTTCTACCAGTTGCTTATACTCTTCACTTTTTTCAGGATCTTCAAAAATAGAACTACCGTATTTGTTATACTTGTGGATCAAATAAAATATATCGCTCACAATCAAAGTAGCCTCTTCTTTTTTCCGACTTGCTTCAATTTCTTCTTGTGTTTTTACCTGTCCTTTAGTCTTACCTTCATAGCCTGCTATTTTCCCAGTAGCTCTATAGTAATCAAGTTTTTGCTGTACATTGGCACTTGCAAAGGTTTCCCATGTAGGGGCGTAATCTGCTTTCTTACAGAACTCAAAGAATATTTTTATCTGTTTCTTTAAATCTTCCTTGCCAAGCCTTTTAATTTGCCTTGCCATTGTACTAGCTGCTATTCTGGTAGATGGGCATTTAGTACCAAGATTTTGTTCATACTCTATCCTGAAATAATCGCAAAAATCAACCGAGTTCCATTTATCTATGGGCTTTTTCCACTCAACAAAAGGATGTATTTTATCATCTTTATACGAATTTGATGACACAAACCCCACCCTACTCACTGTTTTAGGTAGCCTGTGTCCGACAGAAGCAACCAGAACCTTTTCTTCTTCTTTAGAATGCTCTTCAACACCATGTACAATAGGGAATAATGATAACAATTCCATATTTTCGTGAAGTGAGGAATCAAAAATGTTAACTAAAAACTCATCAGTAGGACATTCCATTAACGCACTGACAAACAAATCATAAGACATTTTTTTTAATGTGTATATACATTTATTATTACGAGTTTTTGATTGAGCAATGAATCCCTTATCAAGTAACTCTTTTTTAGCTCTTGTTACAGTAGATCTTGAACTATCTATAGATCTGGCTAACTTACATATAGTAATATCAACATCTACTCCATCTCTATTAAACAGAACTGTGTGGTTTAATTTATAGAAAACGTCTATTGCAGAACGTGATAATAAACGCCCCGCCCTTATGTCAAAATCTTTGACAAGTAGCAAAACTACCACCCTTTCATCACACGAACAAACAACTCTTAAAATTTGCCGGAGTTTCAAAAGTCTCTTCTGGAAACACCTTCACATAAATCCGAGTGTCATCTATAAAGACAAGAAAAGCCTTTGCCAATAATTCTATAGGTAGCGGATCTTTAGGATGTGCTCTACGTGCAAGTCTTTGTAAGCCAAAACTATCGCACTTCTTATTAATATCTTCTTGCGTAATGTAAACAACTCCATTGGAATCAAGCTGCTTATTTAATAAAGCATCTAACCGACAGTCCAGTACTATACCGTATAAAAGAAACAATTCCGGTGTCAACTTTTCACGATTGCCCCACATAAACGCTTCTTTTGGTATATTGATGCTGTTTACCTTTAATGTAGGTGGATCTCCAACCTTCAATGCCCTTAAAGTTTTATACTTTTCCCTGAGCCTTTTTAGATTTTTTCTTGCATTTACGGCAATTTCTCTATACATATAAAATGCTCTATCATACTCTCTGACCTTATCGTTAAGTTGGTTATATATGTTTTTTAATTCTTCTGGATGTTTTTTAAAAAACTCGTCTAGTTCGGGGCTTATTTCTACCATTGTTCCTCTTGCAAATCTTCTTTTAGGCACAGCTCTTACCACCTCTTTTAACATCTTTAAAAACTCTCAATGGAATAACATATATCTTCTCTATAAGCGTTATTGGGCTACGTGCCACAACCACCAACCATTACCTGCCCTCTCAAAAACAGTTTAGGCACATTAAATTTTTTTATAGCAAAACGGCGAGTTAGTATCTTCATACACATATGCTATTAAATTACTCAAAAAGTTAAATTGGAAATTTTATGTAAATGGAATATTTTACTTGCAAAATTTTGTCGAAAGATTTATGATAGAAGCACAAAAATTACGGGTGGTGAAAATTTTGATTGAAAAATTTGATAACTACATAAGAAATGAGAAAAATTTATCATTAAATACTGCATACAATTACATATCAGATATCCAAAAGTTCAAAGAATTTGTGAAGAAAGATCTAACCAAAGTAGATAGAAAAGATATAGAGAACTATATTTCTTTTCTCAGAGACAGTGGAATGTCTGTAGTGACAACTAACAGAAAACTTGCTTCATTAAAATCTTTCTATAAGTATCTTTGCAGAGAAGAGTACATTGTTAATAATCCTGCTTTACTTGTTGAAAGTGGAAAAACTGAACGGAAACTTCCCCGCCCACTGTCTGTAAGTGACATTAATAAGATATCAAACGCTACAGAATCTCTTCGGGATAAGACAATTGTCGAAACTTTATATGGGGCGGGATTAAGAAGAGTAGAATTAATCAATCTCAAGAAAAATCATGTAAACTGGAAGAAAGGTGTTCTTTATATTAAAGGTAAAGGGAAAAAAGATCGGCTTGTTCCGCTTAACGGTTACGCTTTAAGTTTACTAAAACAGTACTGTGACTCACACGACAGCGAATGGGTATTCCCATCGAAAAAGGGCGGGAATTTATCTGCAAGAAGATTAAATGAAATAATTGAATATTATGCTAAAAAGGCAAAAGTGCCTAATGCGACCCCCCATAAGTTCAGACATTCTTTTGGTACTCACCTATATGGTAAGGGGATGGATAGTAAAGTCCTGCAAGATTTAATGGGGCATGAAAGTATAAACACTACATCTGTTTATGCTAAAGTCAGTATAGAAAGAAATCTGATAGAGTACAACAAATATTTTGACAGAGAAGAAACTTTAAAGACATATTAACATTGTTAATAATAGGAAAATTTGTTAAAATTACTGGTCTCAAAATTGAACTACCGAATAATATATTATTCTTTATTTTATAGTATTATATATATTATATTCTGTAGTTCTATTTTGAGACCAGTAATTTTGGTTAATTTGTAAATCTTTGGTAAGCTGATTAATCACTCCGCTTTTCCAAGAGCTCTCATTATTAAAACAATAGCTTCTGCTCTTGTTATTGGAGAGTCCGGTTTAAATACATAACTTCCATCCGGTTGTTTTATTCCTTTAACAATACCTTCTTTTGCTGCTTTCTCTATAATATCCGCTGCCCAATGTCGGTTTCCGTTTACAATAAGATCTTTGAACACCATATCCATCATCTCCGTAATATATTCAATATAAGGACACATACACCAGTGAGTCCATTTATTGGAGTTCAAACCTTTAAGGGGAGTCTGTACCACGCCGTATTTTGTACCTTTTGATTCGATAACCTTTCCATTGCCGATATAAACGCCTATATGTCCTTTTCTCCATACAAGTATTCCAGAAACCTCTGGAATAGTATCAATTGTCCCTTTTACAACTGAGGCTTCAAACATGCCGTTAGCACTTTTATCTGTTGTACTATCATATACCGGATTACTCCCATCCCACCACATATAGGATTTTATTAATCCTACGCAGTCAGTTACACGTTTACCTATGTAATTTTGCTCTATAAAATCTATATAAGGATGAATGTTTGCGGGGTATTGTATGTATTTATATCTGAGAAGATCATGCGTAAGGATATTTCCAAAAGTACCATACACATACCCCCACCCCTCACTTAAAGCTTTTTTGCAATGTTCTACTAAATCAATATTATTTTTCATTCTATCTCTCTCTCCTAAATAGTGCGATCTTTACTACCGTCTATTTTCTTTCCATTTTCATAGCCAGCCTTCAGAAAGTAAAAACCGGTTACAGAACTAAACGGTATTGCAATCATATTTAAAATGCTATCAGGCACTCTATTTTCAAACGCCCAAAATATAACGGAGAAGATAATAATACCAAAAAAGAATACTGTAATAGCTATTGTAAGTATTTTTGAAAACTCAAGATTTTTCATATACATCACCACTATAGTTTAGGCGTCCGGCAAAAAATCTTCACGTACCCATATCCTCGGAAGTCTTTCGGGCGATGCGGGCGGCGTCCAGAGTCTGGCATCAGTACGAATAATAGCATAACTCCTATTAAAGTTCCCTCTTGCTAAAATATCAGCATAGAAAGCAACATCAAAAGGATGCCAACCGTTCAAGTATGCTTGGTTATACTGTAACCAGATACCTTCCTCTCTAATGATAGTTGTACCAAGTATTTGTGAAATTCTTCTTAAATCAGCCAAAGATTGTATATCTGAAACTCTTAAAATATCAGCAAGTGCCTGCAAATCAATTTTATCGCTTCTTCGTAAAATAGCTTCATTTAACATATGGCTTAATTGATTAATTATAACTTCATTCCTAAAGGTATTGATTGAATGAATATACGCCTCCGCCATATGTTCTTTAGAATCAGGAAGCATTATATATGATGTAGATGACAAATCAAATGATTGATGTTTTAAAATAACTGCCCCACCCACAAAATAATTGGGGGTTAAAATATCAGTTATACTGTGCAACTCATTTTGATCTTCCCTACGAACTAAAGCTTCTGATATAAAATCATATAAATCTCTGTTAGTTATAGTGGATAATGAAGTTAATTTATTATCAACTCTAATATCTGTTAAAGCATATAAATTTGAAAAGCCTTTACTTGAAACTATTGCCTCACCATAATTTTCATAGTCAGCATGTCTACGTGCCACAAAATTCGATTCCAAATTAGATCTATATCTCACAACAGCTTCTGCAATATTATCTGAAAAGCCTTTACTTGAAACTATTGCCTCACCATAATTTTCATAGTCAGCATGTCTACGTGCCACAAAATTCGATTCCAAATTAGATCTATATCTCACAACAGCTTCTGCAATATTATCTGAATAGTCAGGACTGCCTATTGTTACTTCAGAAGGTATATCCTTAAACTTTGTTATCGTAACATAGCTGTGGAAGAACGGTGAAATAATATCAACTGTTCCTCTTAGCTCATTATACGGTTTTATATAAGCAGTATTACCAAACAATATTTCTTTAAGAATAATAGCAGAAGAACCAAAAAACGAACCTGTAGCTTTTATATCTGCACTGTGTGTTCTCCAATCATATGCTTGTCCAGGGGCTATGTCAGCAAATGCAGAGAATATATCTTTCTCAAGAATAGTCGCATCATTATAGTGCTCACTGGCATTTTTATCAAACGATGAAGCTAAGTCGCTAGTATTCATAATCATGGCGGATGAATGTAACGCAAAAGAATTTGCCAGAATATCCGC
>LFRM01307604.1_pt1 | contig 14140 bp, 12 predicted proteins | sample 618341 | NCBI WGS metagenome assembly LFRM01 (sample SAMN03654438, study PRJNA283298) | anaerobic digester metagenome | isolation source: pool of bioreactors CSTR01a, CSTR02a, and CSTR03a thermophilic anaerobic... | place: Denmark: Kgs. Lyngby | collected 2014-05-21 | reverse complement strand
GCGGGTGGTTTTATGTTTCGCACACTTCGCGTGCTCAACTGACTAAAGTCTATAATAAAAAACAGGGGCTTTCGCCCCCATCAATCTGTCTCTTATCTTTCTACAAGGAGGCTGGTTCCCATTCCACCGCCAATGCAAAGGGTTGCTAGACCCTTCTTAGCGTCTCTTCTAGCCATCTCATAGAGAAGGGTGACTAGGATTCTAGCTCCTGAAGCTCCAATTGGGTGGCCTAAAGCAATAGCTCCACCATTGACATTGACCTTGTCCATATCAAAGTTTAGTTCCTTAGCAACACTTAGCGCTTGAGCAGCAAAGGCTTCGTTAGCTTCTATAAGATCTAAATCCTCTACAGTCCATCCAGCCTTGGCAAGGGCAGCCTTAGTTGCTGGAATAGGTCCTGTTCCCATAATCTCAGGCTCTACTCCCTTTGTAGCATGGGCTTTGATGGTGGCTAAAGGTATAAGTCCTAGCTCATCTGCCTTATCTTTACTCATTATAATTAGCATGGCAGCACCATCATTTATTCCAGAAGCATTACCTGCTGTTACGCTTCCATCCTTCTTGAAGGCCGGTCTAAGTTTAGCCATAGCTTCAATAGTTGCGCCCTTTCTAATGTGCTCATCCTGGTCTACAACTAAGTCATCTCCCCTTCTTTGAGGGATTACAACTGGCACAATCTCATCTTTGAAGCGTCCCTCTACCTGGGCAGCCTCTGCTCTATTTTGTGATACTACTGCAAGTTCATCCTGCTCTTCTCTAGAAAGTCCCCAGCGTTCAGCAATGTTCTCAGCGGTTATTCCCATATGGTAGTTATTAAACACATCCCACAGGCCATCATTAACCATATAGTCTACCATAGTGGCATTACCCATCCTAGCACCATATCTGGCTGATGGAACAACATAGGGTGCCATACTCATGTTTTCTGTTCCACCCACAAGGGCAATGTCTATATCCCCTAGGGCTATTAATTGACTGGCCAAACTGACGGAGCGAAGGCCTGACCCACAGACTATATTTATAGTCATGGCTGGTACCTCAACAGGAATACCTACACCCAGGCTAACTTGCCTGGCCACATTTTGTCCCTGTCCAGCTGTCAGAACACCTCCAATGTAAACTTCTTCAATTTGTTCGGGGCTTATACCTGCCCTCTCAATAGCTGCCTTAGCAGCAACTATGCCCAGTTTTACGGCAGAAACATCTTTAAATGCCCCACCAAAACTCCCAATTGGGGTACGGGCTGCAGAAACAATTACTACTTCTCTCATATAAGACTCCTTTCAATAGTACTATAACATATTTATAGCAAAAAAAAGTTAAAATTTCAACAATATACCGCTTTTCTCCCTCTTGATATAGATAATATAAATCTCCTATGACCTTGCTATACAGAGCTTTTTCTGTTAAAATTTACCTTGTATTAGCCGGCGTGCTGGAATCGGCAGACAGGACGGACTCAAAATCCGTTGCCTTCACGGGCGTGTGGGTTCAAGTCCCACCGCCGGCACCAACTTAGAACGCAGTTATTGATACAATTTCTTGTATTGGTAACTGCTTTCTTTTATTTTGAAGTCTTTTTTCAGTGGGCTTTTGGAGCTTTTCGTCGGAAGAAAGAAGCGGAGCAGAATTCAGTTTTTGTTCGGGATAGTAAGCGAAATCTCGCTGCCGTCCTTGAATCTGTAAAGCAAAGTGCTGTCGCTGTTCACGGTCACCGTGTCCACAGTGCCCATCCAGAGCGTACTGCTGAACTTTATGGGCAGGATATCCGAGTCAAAGATGGCGAACATAAAGCCGCTCAGAATCGAGCTTTGATAATTTTTATCGCAGATAGCGGACTGTGTTTCCTCAAATTCAGCCTGCAAGGCCTCGTAGCGAGAGACCTGCATGTCGTTGCGCTTTTGGTACTCTTCCTGATCAAGAGCATAGGAAGCATTCTCATGCACCATGCAGGAGATCATTTCCGCCACCACTTCCATCTCCTGTGAAAGCTCCTGAAGCCTTGCTTCTTCTTTGGAGCAATCCGTCAATTCATCTTTTAGTTCCCGGCAATGATCCAGCAGCTTCTCCTTATCGGCTAAAAGCAGGCTCAGAGCCTTTACAAAGGATTCTTGAATTTCCGCTTCGTAGAGGTGCGGCGTGTTGCATTTCTCTTTTAGCTTGAACTTGTCATTGCATTGCCAGACGGTTCGCTTGTACTTTGTGTTAGAGTGCCAGACCTTCGAGCCGTAGAAGGCTCCGCAATCGCCACAGATGAGTTTTGTTGAATAAGGCGTGCTGTTGCTGTAGTAGGTCTCTAAGCTCTCTCTTCTGGCGTACTCCGCCTGCACGAGGTCAAATTCATCGGGATCAATGATAGCCGGATGGCTGTCCTCCACATAGTATTGCTGTACTTCGCCTTCATTTACTTTTTGTTTTTTCGTGAGAAAATCTACTGTATATTTCTTTTGTAAGAGGGCGGAACCCCGATATTTTTCATTTCTTAAAATACTGGCGACGGTGCTGCCATACCATTTTTCTTTGCCCGTCGGCGAGAGGATGTTTTCTTCTTCGAGCCTTTTTGCAATGCCGTAGGGTGTCATGCCTTTCATGAACAATCGGTAGATATAGCGTACAATCTTCGCTTCCTCCGGCACAATCTCCGGCAGTCCGTTTTCACCTTTTTTAAAGCCCAGAACGCTCTTGTAGGGCATCATGACCTTGCCGTCGGAGAACTGCTTCCTGATGCCCCAAGTGACGTTTTCTGAGATAGACCGGCTTTCTTCCTGAGCAAGAGAGCTCATAATCGTGATGAGAAGTTCTCCCTTTGAATCCAAGGTAAAAATATTTTCTTTCTCGAAATAGACCTCGACCTGCTTTTCTTTGAGTTTTCTGACATAGGTCAGAGTATCGACTGTGTTTCTCGCAAAACGGGAGACCGACTTGGTGATAATGAGATCAATTTTCCCGTTTAGGGCATCATCAATCATTGTCTGAAAGCCTTCCCGCTTCTTGGCATTTAGTCCCGAGATACCTTCATCGGTATAAAGCCCGGCAAACTCCCAGTCGTTTCTGCGTTTGATGTAGTCTGTGTAATAGCTGATTTGTGCTTCATAGCTGTTCAGCTGCTCATCACTGTCTGTGGACACACGGGCATAGGCGGCAACTTTCCGCTTGCTGATTTTCCCCTGATGCAAATTACCGGGGAGATTCTTCTTCGCCTTGATGACGGTAACTTTTCTCTTTCCCCGGCTCATTTTCTATTCCTTTCCCTGTTTTTCCTGCTAACTTCCGCCCGCATCTCGGCTGTCCAGGATTCCGAGCGTGACCTGTCCTGCCAGCTGTATTCCTTCTCCTTGCTTTTTTTGAGGACTATCCTGACCTTGTTCGCTTCGGGGATGAGAATCTCTTTTACTTTCTCCCGGAAGATGCCACTGTCAAATTCTTCAAGGTGCAAAGCCCTGGCAGCAAGTCCCTCCAATATCCGCTCCGGCACGCCCTTCATTGAACACTTGTAGTCTTTTTGTCCCAGGTTGGCGGCACAGCGCCAGAAGACCTCCGTCTTGGTTTTCTTACGCTGAAAGTTTGCTCCGCAGTATCCGCAGCGAATCATCCCGCGAAAGGGATATCTCGGTATGGTCTCGGGCGGATTCTTGTTTGATGTGCGGCGTTTTACTTCTTCAATCACGGCCTTATAGGTTTCCCTGTCAATAATGCCTTCATGCGTATCTTCAGCGAGATAGAAGTCCTTTTCTCCCCGGTTGATATGCTTCTTGGGGCACACAGCGTCGTCCAGGTAGGTCTTTTGCAACAGAGCCGAGCCTGTGTGCTTTTCATTAAAGAATCGTGTAATATCGCCCGGCTTCCATTTGCCGCCGAGCTTCTTCCGAATCCCTAAGGCATTTAACTTCTCGATGATTTCTCCGCTTTGCATGCCGGAAAGATAATCCCTGTAAATCATGCGGACAATTTCCGCTTCCTCATCGTTGATGACAAGTCTCCCGTCAATATAGTCATAGCCGTAAAGATGAGCCATGCCGACGATTTCGCCTTTCTCAAAGCGTTTCTTGATGCTCCAGCGGCTGTTTTCTCTGGCGGAAAGACACTCTTCCTGAGCAAAGGAAGCAAGGAGCGAGAGCATCAGTTCTCCGTCCGCTGTCAGGCTGTTGATCTTCTCCCGCTCAAAGTACACAGCGATGCTGAGGTCTTTTAACTCCCTGACGGTTTCAAGAAGCAGCAGGGTGTTTCTCGCAAAGCGGGAGATGGACTTGGTAAGGATCAAATCAATCTTTCTAAGCCTTGCGTCCTCCAGCATTCTCTGAAAGTTCTCCCGGTTTTCTTTCGTACCGGAAATGCCCTCATCGGCATAAACCCCAATATATTCCCAGTCCGCCCTTTGCTGAATCAGCCGGCTGTAATAGCTGACCTGTGCCGAGAGGGAGTGTAGCATGGCATCTTTCCCTGTGGACACACGGGCATAAGCGGCAACCTTTGTCCTGGTCGTTTCCGCATTTCTTTTAAGCGGCAATTCTTCTACCTTTCGCATTCTCCGCCTCCTCTATAATAGGTACTATATACATCACTCAAAACGCCCTATTTATCAAGGTCATAGCGGAAGATACTGTTCTTTGGCAGCCCGCTTTTCCGAGCGATGATTTCCTCTGACTCTCGAAGAAAATCAGCATCCGGTTTCTCGTCTTCAAACAGTGAAAAGAGCAGCGCCATGAGCGATTGATAGCAAAGTACATTCTTTTTTAGATTTTTCTTTTCCATAATGTTTACCCGGTAACAATCAGGCAGGGAGCCTAAATGTATGTACACAAGGCTCCCAAGCCTTGACCCTAGCATGAATCTAGACTTATTTTCTTTAACCCTATATTGAACATAGGGTTACCCCTGAACTCTGCTTAGCCTTATTTGACCGTGAGCGTACGGACGGCATCTTGTCTTACAAGTTTTCCGTCCAGACGTTCATAGGCTGCATAGCCGACCTGACCCTTATTCGAGAAAAGTTCGAATAGCGGCTTTATGGTCAGCTCCTGCCTTTGTAAGAGCCAAAAGTAGGAAAGGTCACCGAAGAGGATGGGCTTTGCTCCGCTTACAGCAGCGGGCATATAGGGACTGGCGACCACAGGTCTTCCAAAGAGGGTATCGTGATCCTCCTGCCAGAGAGGATAGCCGCTTTGGTCTTTCTCCATACGAAGAGAAAAAGCGGTCTCATCGCTCATGACCCAGACAGCCTGTTTCCTGTATTCCGGCTCAAGCGAGAAGTAAAGTGTAACGACATCATCAAAGCTGAGTTTTCCCGCTTCAGCGCTCACGATGCTTTCTGATGCATTCAGAAGCCCTAAGGGTTCCTCAATTCCCGTTCCCGTGAGCAGGACTTTTTCTTCTGCTCTGGCAAAGCGTCCGGCAAATTCCCGCATGAGATAGGTGTCAAGATCGAACTTCGTATCATTGACGAACTGCAAGGAGAGTTTGCAAAGCGATGCAATCTTGAAAGAATCGTAGGGGATGTTCGTGAAGCTGTCGGCATCCACCGGGTAGAGCTGACCTTCGCCTGTCACTTCGGCTGTGCCTGTGGAATGGACAGCGATGACGGTGCCTTCCGCCCGGTCCAGAGCGATTTTAGTGGCGTACTTTCTGAAAAGGCAGTCTTTTTCCATCGCCTCATAGAACAAGCCCATATCCCGTCCCGGAATGATGTAGCCGTTCGTTACGCCGTTGTTGCCTTCCTTTAAGGCATGAATGCTTGCGTCTTTCTTGCGAAGCATGTTCTGAAATTCCGATTTGTAAATGTTTGTGTCTAACATAGGTAAATTCCTCCTAAATTTTGTTTGGGGTTAATACCCCGTTTGAATTCGCGGGTTTGTGCGCGGCCTTCCGCAACCGCTGTCCGCTAAAAGCTCCCCGGAGATTAGATGGCCCCCGGGGGGTCTCTTACGGCAGAGCTTTGCCGTTTGAAGTGGTGAAGCCTTGTCTTCTGCAGTAGTTCATCGCTTCCCGGTAGGTCTTAAAGTGAAGCGATGTCCAGCCGAAGCAGACGCGCCAGTTACAAGGGCGTACGTCCTTGCTTTGGAAGACGAAGACAGGTCTTCGGTGCCTGTCCTTAAACAGGCAGTAGAAATTGTAGTTTTTGTTTCCGATGACATTCGGATTTTGTCCTGAATGATCTTGCATAGAGGGTTCCTCCTTTCCGTGTTGATTTTTCCTTTGTCGTACATGGCTTTGTTCAGGGCGGCCTGCACGTTTGACCACAGTGTTTCATGGGCGGCTCCTTTCACCTTCCCCTTGGACAAGAGTGCGGGTTTTGAGTAATTCTTTTTGACGGTCTATGTTGAACATAGGTCGTTTGCTCTTACACAGCTGCGGGGGAATTTTGCTTTGTAGCAGCTTGTAGCAGGATTTTCTATAGAGCCCTATATTTCGCTTAAATAGAGGTAACTGAAAAAACCTGCTACATCCTGCTACACCCACTGTGTTCATAAGAAAAAGTCCTCCTCGGCGCTCGGCTTGTAGCCTAAAAGCAGGGTGGTAGGGTTGCCGCCCGCCGTAGGGCGTTTCCTTGTGACCTCCGCTACTTTCCGAAGTTCCTGATTGAAGTTGCGATTGTTCTCAGGGAAAAGCCCGTTTCTTACACACCAGGCGCGATAAGCGTCATAGACAAGAGATGTTCTGATTTCTTCCTGCGGGTCTTCTATCAACGCTTCCTCGATGAACTGCATGACTTTGTTGCTGTCACGGGCATAGCTTGCTGTGGAGTTGAGCACCGCTTCCGGCGGCTTTAGGCCTTCCTCCTTTAGCATCCGGTAGCCTTCCAGCAGCCAGTTCAAAATGGCGCTTTGCACATCGGGTTTGGCGAAGCGTTCTTTTAAGCTCTTATCCTGCTCGGACTCATTGAAGTGGCGTTCGAAAGGGATAATCTGCACCCGTCCGCTGCTAAAGAGCGTCATGTCGTTGACCACAGGCAGGTAGTTGGTATTGATGTAGATCTTGAACTGCGGCTGAAAGTCAAAACTGTTCTCATGCAGAAAGCGGGCGTTTAAGGTGTCGTTTCCCGTCATGGTTTTAACCTGTGCGGCATTTAAGAGAAGTCCTCGTCCTGGCTCCGAGATATTGGCCAGGCGGATACCCACCAGCCTTGCGATATCCTCACTGGGGGCCTGGCTGTTTGTGAAGCGTTTTTGCGCGATGGTTTCAGGCCGTACGGCTTTCCCGTAATCGCCCATAACCTTGAGGACACTCTCCATCAGCGTTCCCTTGCCGTTGCGGCTGGTTTCGCCATAGAGGAAGAATAGGCATTCATGGCGGGTATCGCCTGAGACGGCATAGCCCAGAGACTTTTGCAGGAACTTCGCTTTCTCCCGGTCACCGCTCATGATCTCGTCAATGTATTCCTGAAAACGCTCCGAATAAGCGTTCGGGATGTAAGATGCTCCGGCAATCTTGCTTAAGAAGTCCGATGCCCTGTGTTCATAAAATTGCATCGTCCTCAAATTTAGGGTGCCGTTTTGACAGTTCAGGAGATAGCGATCTTGATCAAAGCTTTGAAAGGGTAAGGGGTAGACACTCTGGGCTTCTTTGAGATAAGTTTCCCTGAAGCGTCGCTGCTGCCATTTGGCACACTCTTTGAGAAAGTTCGTCCTGAGATGTTCTTCCCTGATGGTGAGAGCGTATTGCAAAAGACCGTCCGCCAGGCTCTTACAAAGCTCCATCGCCTTTAAGCTCCCGACATCCGCCTGCCAGCATTTACCGCCAAAGACGTACCATTTCTTTCGTTCCGGAACGAAGCGGCAAATATCCCGATACACATCGGCAAAAAGCCTGCCAAAGCCGATATCGCCGAAGCGGTAGCGGGGATTGTTCATAAGGTCGAAGCTTTGCAGTTGACCGGAGAGGTCACTAAAGTCATTCGCCGGAGAGGAAACGCGCACAGGCCTGTAAAATGAAGTACAGGAATTGACGGCTTTCTCAAGTGTAGATGCTCGGTAGTCGTCCCGCTCCCATTTATCCCGCATAAGTCCGGACTTCCTAAAGAGCCTGTCCATCTGCTCCGTATCTCCGCCGCACCAGAAGGCGAGCATGGAGCAGAGGGCAAGGTCAGCTTCGCTGTGGCTGATATAGCCCCTTACATCGCCCTTCCAGAGTTTTAGAAACTTTGTCTTCTGCCTGCTTTTTCCGGCCTTTTGAATGACGGAATCATCTTCCAGAAAGCTGCCGGGAGCTGTTTGCCGGGGAGAAGAAGTCACGTCACGCTTCATATAGCGGTCCAAGATGAGCTGAAGCTCTGTTTCCCGATACTCAGGTTCTTTTTCTCGGATGGCATTTCCGGTTAAGGTTACGTATTGTTTTGTTGTGCCCGGAACATAGACTTCCAGACCGACTTTGCGGTTATTGATGTAGTAGCGGGATTTATCGAAGCTGAAGTCCTCCAGCTTTACAATGATGCGGATGCCGCTTCCTGACGGGCTATATTCCGTATAGGAGTCAAGGGTGCTGATTATGTCCTCGGCAAGTTCCGATAAATGACCGTCAAGAACACAGTTGTCGATATCGAGAGCGGCAAAAGGAGCAAAGACGCCCATGCCGATGCCGTCATATTGAGATGCGGTTTTCAAGACTTCCGCAAAATTTGTAAAGTGGCGGATGTTTTTACTGCTTGCCCGTTTCCCATTCACCTGATAGGGCACCTTGGTTCTTCTGCCGTTTTGTTCTTCATAACGCCAGAGGCAGAATCGGCCGTTTTCTTTTATGTCTTTTGGTAAGTTTTGAATCATCTCATTCTCCTCGGTATTTTTTTGAGGGAAACTCCCTTCACCTTCCCCTTGGACAAGAAAGATGATGTTGGGCAATGTTTTTGAAAAATTCTTTTTTCATCTTTGAACCTGCCTATCTTTCATCCTGAGGAGGAAGCCCCTCTACTTTCCCCTTGGACAAAAGAGCGGGTTTTGAGTTAATTTTTTGACGACCTAGGTTGAATCTAGGGCGTGAGATTTCTTCTCCCTCACTCTGTAGGCAGGAGAAATGGCATTTTTGAACGGGGTAAAAAGAAAAACGACCTAAGTTCGGCTTAGGTCGCGGGTTCAAACACAGTTGGTGGGAGAGATTTTCAGCTTTGTAGCAGGATGTAGCAGGTTTTTTCAGTTACCCCCATTTAAGCAAAATATGAAGCTTACTATAAAATCCTGCTACAAGCTGCTACACACCTGTGTTTATGAGAGAGGTCGAAGCTAAAATAAAGCGGATGCCATTCAAAATAAATACTATTGAATATAAACCCCGGCTCAGTTATAATAAATGAAACAAAGAGGAGGCAAAATTATGCGAGTCCGTTGTGCACTATCTACGCTGATGGGGCGTGAAAAATACCAGATCCAAGATGTACATGAAAAAACAGGGCTCTCCAGGAGTACTGTGTCGAATCTCTACAACGAGAAGTCAAAGCGAATTGACTATGACACAATACTTAAGCTTTGCTCCCTGTTTGATTGCGAAATAAATGAGCTCTTATATTTAGAGCATGATGAGGTGTGAAATGACCTTTTTAGAAATACTGGAAAAGACACTATTACAAGATAAACGATTTATAGCGGAAGATGGCAAAGTTCTGAAAGCAAAGGTTTACGATGCCGCAATGGCGATGGACGAGGATTTACTGCACTTACTTCTTTCAGAACAAGTTCTGAAGGATCACTTCTTTAAGAAAGTAAACGACACGCTCATCTTCGATAAGGTTGAGTTTACCTGGGTGCTTAACTCGCGAGAATTTCTGCCCGACAGCTATACCATGTACAAAAATAAAATCGGTCTTGTAGACAGTTCAGGCGATCTGATCAGTCAAAAGCAGGACGTTACTTTGGTATGGCCGTACAAAGACTGTGTTCTTGAGGGCGGACAGACCAAAGATGATGAAAAGCGTGATGAAGTCTTTTATAACGAGACTTTAGCTCCTGACCAGGTAACGAGACTTCTATATCCCAAGGCCTTAACAAATGCCAAGAGATATAGCTATGCCAGAGACTATGACCTGACCGGCAAGGCTGTCGGCGGGGAAGGTACAGTTACCTATGAAGAGACAACAGAATTTTTAGACGATGACAATCTGATTATCAAGGGAAACAATCTGCTGGCACTTTCCTCCCTGCTCAGACGATATGAGGGCAAGGTTAAGCTGATATATATTGATCCGCCGTACAAGGATGGTTGCTGTTAGGGATGTAGTGCGTCATCCCTAAACAACAAGGATAGAGAATTACTCTTTAACTAGCACAAGAAGCGTCTATAATCTCAACTTCATCTGCTTCGTCAATTAATACTTGTTTGAAGCTGTTCCAATCTCCCAATTTATGAAAGACAATATTTAGTTTTTTACCTTCATGAACAATAATTTTATCAATAAAGGTGTTGATTAGTTCTGGGCTGAGTTTTTCAACCCTTTTCATCTTACGAATATTCTCTAAAATTGAATCCAAATCATGCTGATGGTCATTGCGTTTGGCGAGCTCTTCCTGTAGTGGGAGGAGCCTTTCTTTTAATGTTAGCTCTTCCGCTTCATAATCAACAGAAAAACTTTTAAATCGTTCTCCTGATAGATTCCCAAAGACTTTATCTTCATAGAGTTTCTTCAAGATTTGTTCGATTTCAAGTAATCGTTTTTGAATATCTTCCTTCTCTTTTTGAAGCCTTACAAAGTCCGTATTCTTGTCTTTGGAGAGTTGCTTTAATAAATCCTGTGCTAGTCCTTCTTCATCATCAATCCACGCTTTTTGAAGGCTACGAAGGATATTAGTTACCACTTCTGTGATTTCATCTTCCCTCAAGTAATGTTGTGTACAGCTCTTAACTGAAGAATTTCTTTTCTTGTATCGACCGCAATGGTAATAGCTTTGGTACTTGGTTGAAACAAGGTAGAGGTTACTGCCACAGTCAGCACATTTGAGCTTTCCTCGAAAGACATTGACCTTTATATTCTTTAGCGGTCTTACTTTGGTTTCCCTGATTTTCTGTACCATCATAAAAGTTGCTTCATCAATAATAGGTTCATGATTATTTTTAAAAATAACATGATTTGCTTCTGGATTTTCTCTTCGCTTATGGTCTTTGAAGGAAGCACGATAGGTTTTGAAATTAATCAAGTGTCCCACATAGGCTTCGTTTTTCAAGATGTTGTAAAGGCTTGATGTGTTCCAAATAAAGTCTTGCAAGTCAACAGGAGGCTTTCTGTTTTCAATTCCTTTTTCGTGCTTGTAGGCTGTAGGATTGAGAACCTTTTTTTCTTCAAGTTCCTTAGAAATTTTAACAGGACCAGCACCTTCCATGGTTCTTTGAAAGATATATCTGACCGTTTTAGCTGCTTCTTCGTCCACAATCCATTTGCTTTTATCATTTGGATCTTTAATGTATCCATAAGGTGGAATGGCGGCTAGAGGTTCTCCTTTTAATCCCTTTGCTTTTTTACTTGCCTTTACCTTTCTTGATGTATCAGCTGCATATAATTCATTCATCAAATTTTTAATGGGGATGGTAATTCCATCAGATAGTCCTTGTTTGCTACTATCATAGTTATCGTGAATGGCAATGAAGCGAACATCATGTTGAGGGAAGATTTCTTCGGTATACAAACCAACACGAAGGTGATTTCTTCCAAGTCTCGACATATCTTTTACGATAATGGCTTCAACTTCTCCTCGTTCTACTTTCTCAAGTAGTGATAAAAATCCTGGACGGTTAAAATCTGTTCCACTGTAACCATCATCAACAAAGATTTGGATATTATCAAAGCCATTGTCTGTGGCATAATCTGTCAAAATATTTTTCTGATAAACGATAGAGTTACTCTCTGAACTGAGTTCATCTTCTTTTGATAAACGACAGTAAAGAGCCGTTATTTTAGTTCGATTGTTGTTATTGCTCGGCTGCATTTCTTCCTCCTTTAATCGCAGCCATGAATATCAAGTTGCACTACCTACTACAGGTCATCAATTTACATAAGCTCTTTCCCTTCATGGTCGTATAGTCCTCACCTTATAGAGTGAAAAAAGATGATACTTGCACACAATAGAAAAGAAATTACTTAGAAAAAATGTTCCTATGCTTTTAAGTCTGCACTATCAGAGGTGAAATGTCAGCCCTAAATTTCCAAAGAATCAAAAGAAATAAAAATCAAAGTTTTAAATTTGTTCACTACCACTACTTGCTACCAAAAGATAAGGTAGTGTAGTAGAGGTAGCGTACTTTTCCAAAACTACCAAAATGGTATTTCAGGAAATATATTGACTAGAAAATCGATTGAATTACCGCTCATACCGTCCATACCGCTCGATGTTTTCCTATACCCGAAATATTGAACGCTTTGAGCGGCTTGAGCGGTAGAAGATATAAAAAAGGGATAACTTCTGTGCTAGTTCTTTGTAGCAAGCACAGTAAGTGTACGGACACTTACGATAGGAGCAAGCATATACTTTTTGACCGCAGTCCAAAAAGTAGCTTGAAATATGTTTCTCCTATTCTCTTGCTAGGGTGAACCCTAAGACCCCTTTGAAAGCAGAATGTGTAATTAAAATGGAACTACAGAACATGGAAATCTGTAGTTCCAGTGAATTTTACCTGTCTAATTCAATAAATTTATGATATAATGTTCTATGTTATAGAACGCGTAACAGAGGGGAGGAAACTTCTTGAATGTGGAATCAAAAAAAGCAAAGTATGACTTAGGGAAATCAATTGTTGAACTCAGAAAAAAGCGTGGTTTATCGCAAAGAAAAATGGCGTTAGGAATTGGAATAGCAAATTCAAATCTGAAGTACATCGAAGATGGAATCAATGCTCCTAGTGCAGCTGTTTTTGAAAAAATGGTTGAAATACTTAAACCTGATAAAGAAAAAAGAATAGAATTAGATTCTTTATATTCTCAGATAAGAGGGACTCCTCCACCTGAGATATGTAGATACTTAATTGAAAATTCAGAGCTTTACGAAGTTTTCAGAAATAATCCAGAAAAACTAAATAAGAAGCAAATTGAGATGATTTCAGAAACAGTTGTGTCTGATTGATGATAAGTGGAGGAGTTAGAGATGAGTTTATATAATGATTATTTTTTAGATGAAAATCATATCGATGTTAGTAAAGAAGTAAACCTTGTACTATCTATTGCAAACTCTTTAAGAGGAGCATATGAGGCGGAAAAATATAAAGATGTAATTATTCCTATGATAATAATTCGTCGTTTTGAATGTGCCTTGCAGGAAACAAAAGAAAAAGTTATAGAACTATACAAGAAAGATCCAGGAAAACCAGACGTTTTTTATGAACGTGTTTCTGGTTATCCTTTTTATAATACAAGCCAGTATACATTGAAAAAATTATTAGACGACCCCGGCAACATTGCTACTAATTTCAATAATTACATCGATGGGTTTTCTACGAATGTAAAGACTATTCTGTCAAATCTTGAGATTAAGAATCAAATTACTAAGATGGATAAAAACAATCGACTGTTTAATGTGGTTAAGAAATTTTCTGAAGTGAATTTAGATCCAAAAGAAATTGATAATCATAAAATGGGATATATTTTTGAGGATGTCATTCGTAGGTACTCAGAAAATGTAGAGGCTGGTGATCACTATACTCCAAGAGAAGTTATCAGACTTTTAGTTGACCTTCTTTTAGCGGAAAATTGTGACGATATCCTAACTGGTGATGGTAAAGTAGCTACTGTTCTGGATGCAGCCTGTGGCTCTGGGGGAATGCTTTCAACCACCTATGATATGCTTAAACGTAGAAATACTGGTGTGGATATCAGATTATTTGGTCAAGAAATTCTCGATTCATCGTACGCTATTTGTGCCGCAGATATGCTTATTAAAGGGCAAGATGTAAGAAATATTAAAGGTGGGGAGCAAATTGCCAACACCTTAAAAGCAGATTGCTTTGAAGAACAAAAAATGCGATTCGTCATAATGAATCCGCCATTTGGAACGCCTTGGGGTGGTAAAGATGCACCTGAAGGGCAAGAAAAAGCAGTCAAAGACGAATTTAAAAAGGGTTATGATGGAAGATTTGGAGCAGGATTACCCGCAACAACAGACGCTCAACTTTTATTTGGATATTCCGATGAGACAGTGCATGCTTACCGATAATTCAGAGCCACCTTTTCCGATGA
>LFRM01395906.1_pt2 | contig 14145 bp, 14 predicted proteins | sample 618341 | NCBI WGS metagenome assembly LFRM01 (sample SAMN03654438, study PRJNA283298) | anaerobic digester metagenome | isolation source: pool of bioreactors CSTR01a, CSTR02a, and CSTR03a thermophilic anaerobic... | place: Denmark: Kgs. Lyngby | collected 2014-05-21 | reverse complement strand
ATACCGACAAATGGTTCTGTCGATATATTGGAAGCTGCTTGGTACAACCCTATGACTTCGATGAAAGAGGGAGAACTTTCAATTTCTGAAAAGATCCTCAACGGTGGTGCGTTGGTAAAAAAAATCAATACGCCGGGAGAAGCAGCCGGAAGGGTTATAGTTCTTATTGTCAGAACTAAGCATGAGAAACGTTACGGTGTAGATGAGACGCTAGAGATGTCCGGTTCTATGCCGATATGGGAACAAAACGTTACAGTTGTCCTTCCAGAAGGAAGGGAGCTCTACTGGTATGGTAGAGACATTAAAGACCCTGTTGTCACGAAATCATCCGGACAGCAAAAGTATAAATGGACGGTCATGAATCAGGAAAAATGGAATGGCGAAGGTTTTGTAGTTTATAAGAGACCCGGTCTATCTTTCAGTTCAAGAAAAGGTGTAAACCAAAGTCTTTCTGCGATGGATGAGTTAGTAGCGAAATTCCCGTCTATAAAGTTTCCACAATCGATTTCTTCTGGAGATAAAACGAAGACAGGTCTTAAGCTCATGGAATGGATATCACAGCCATCTAAAAAACTCTCTGGGTATCCACTCAACTGGGTCAGATCTCCTGAGAATATACCTGAAGATGGCCCATGGACTCCATGGGAACAGACCCTCCTTCTGAATAAGTGGCTGAGCTCCCTTGGATGGGAGTCAAATATATGGTGGCAGACATTTATGGAGCTTGACGGAGAGAAACCTGCCTCTACAAGCCTTTGGACAGCCCCCGTACTTGAACTCTCACCAAAAGGCAAAGATGGCGGTAAGAGTTCATTTTATCACGCCGGCCAGACATCCGCTTACGGAGTCACTGCCCCGTCTGTAGCCGGAGCTTTTCTTTACCGCTTGAAAGATGGGAATTTTGAAAAGAGAATTGTAAGCTCGGGAAGTCCATCCGATCACAAGCTAGAGTTTTTATGGAAACTTGACCTCACTGAAAATGGCTTGGCAGAGGGAACTTTGATGCTCACTGTTAATGGGGGGTGGGCTCAGCTGATGTCAGACGGATCTATACCTTCGCAAAGCGGATTAAGTGAATTTATTAAAAAAAGAGTCAACTTTGCTATCCCCGGTATGGTATTTGTTCCAATTTCAGTAGTACCCACCAAAACGGGTTACAAACTCGAATTCAATGTAAAATGCACTCCCGGTATCGTGCTGGGAGGTAATCTTTTGCTGCGCCTTCCAGGTGGGATTCCCTCGAGGGTCGGCGAGATGATAGGAACTGAAAGCAACTATACCTTACGTTTCCCTTTCATAATCGATCAAAAAATTCGGATGAACATGCCTTCAGGATATAAAATGATCCAGGCTCCTCCACTTAAAAAGCTGGGAGAGGGGACAAAGGCTGTGCTTAAAGAATCGATCACACATTGGCCCAAAAAAGCTCAGCTTATTGCCGACAGTACCTGGACTGTAAAAACCGTCATAATCGATAATCAACTCGCGGCAATTTTAAAAGAAGAGCTTGCTGCTTGTATGAGATGGCCTGTGCTGGACCTTCCTTTTAGAAAATAGAAGTCTTTTATTATTAAGGAGTGTTTGATTTTGCAGAACATGACAGAAGAACTGAAAAAGATACTTGAAAAGGTAGTTGAAAAGATTGCCTTAGACGGCGGTAAGGACATGCCTGAAGGGTTTGAGGTGCGTCTGGAACGGCCTAAGCAGGCCGAACACGGTGATTGGGCAACGAACATAGCCATGCAGCTGGCCAAGCCTTTAGAGATGAAGCCAAGGGAGCTTGCAGAGAAGATAATAGGCCAGGTACCGCTTGGAGAGATTGTTGAAAGGGCGGATATAGCAGGACCTGGCTTTATAAACTTTACCCTTGTTTCAAACTGGATCACAGATGCAGTGAAGAGTGCGATATTACAGAATGAAAATTACGGACGAGTTAACTCAGGCAAAGGACGAAAAGTCCAAGTAGAATTTGTAAGCGCAAATCCTACTGGTCCACTACACATGGGACATGGACGAGGGGCTGCTGTAGGAGATATCATAGCTTCAATACTTGATTTTGCCGGATGGAAAGTAGAACGCGAATACTACATAAATGATGCCGGGCTCCAGATGGAGCTTTTGGGAAGATCAGCCCAGTCACGTTATTTCGAAGTTATTGGAAGAGGCGACGAAGCTCCTTTTCCCGAAGACGGCTACCATGGTGAATATATGGTAGATATAGCTAAAACTTTTGTAGACAAGTATGGAGACGAACTCGCGAATAAACCACTTGAAGAGAGTGTTGCATTTTTTTCAACGGAGACAGCTAAAATAGTTACTGAAATGATCCGTAAGGACTTAGAAGAATTCGGAGTAACCTTTGACGTATGGTTCTCTGAACAATCTCTTTATGACAATAATCTTATCGATCCGGCAATGGAAGAACTTAAAAATAGAGATTTCGCATACGAAGAAAAGGGGGCTCTCTGGTTCAGATCCACCCTCTTCGGAGACGATAAAGACAGAGTTCTTATAAGGACCAACGGTGTCCCTACTTACTTCACCTCTGATGTTGCATATCTAAAAAACAAATATGACAGGAATTTTGACAAACTTATCTATGTATGGGGCGCTGACCACCATGGATACGTTCCAAGAATAAAGTCTGTCAATAAGGCTTTCGGCCATCCGGACGAGGCTGTCGAAGTTCCTTTGATACAGATGGTAAATCTCCTTAGAGACGGTAAACCTTTTCAGATGTCAAAACGTGCCGGAACGATAATCACACTAAGAGAAATAATGGATGAAGTTGGGGTTGATGCCACTAGGTTTTTCTTTATAATGCGCCGCTCTGACAGCACTCTTGATTTCGATCTCGAGCTTGCTAAAAAAGCGACTTCCGAAAATCCCGTCTTTTACGTTCAGTATGCATATGCAAGGATATGCAGTATATGCCGTGAACTTGAAGAAAGAGGCATAGCTATGCCTGGCATTGAAGAATTCGATGTGTCGCTTATTACAGACCAGAGTGAAATAAATCTTGCAAAGACTATATCAAAGTTTCCTGAAGAAGTTGAGAAGTCAGCAGAGGAGCTTGCACCGCACAGGATAGGGTATTATGCCACGGAGCTTGCCGAAGCTTTTCATTCATTCTATAACTGTCAGCGTATCCTGGGAGTAGATGAACCTGTTATGAAATCACGCATCCTGCTTATGGAATCAACGAAGATAACACTTAAAAACGTGCTCAAGCTGCTGGGAGTTTCTGCTCCCGAAAAAATGTAGCGAGATACCGGAAACCCCTAAGCTTTAGAATAATGAAGACTCCCAGATTGCGATGGGTCATATTTACAGCAGGAGTAACATTCTTGATAGCAGTACTTCTTACCTCTTTTTTTAAAGAGCTTGAAAGGATAGATATCCTTTCCGGTACTTTAGATAAAAGAATGGAGGAACTCGTTGCTGAAGAAAGAAAATCACAGGAGCTAAAGCAGAACATAGAATATTACAGCACTCCGGAGGGCATAGCAAGGCTTGCCAGAGAGCAATTCAATCTTGTTTTGTCCGGGGAAGTTATGTATAAGATCGAAATAACTTCTGAGGATACCTTGCGCTAGTAAGAATTCAGTGATATATTATCCAATTGTATGTCCCTGTCTCTTTATAGAAAAGAGACCAGAGTCCAAAGGGAGGAGGTGAAGTACGTGCGATCTTATGAAATGTTTGTGATTCTTCAGGCAGATCTCGAGGACCATAAATTGGTCTCGGAAGAAATTGCCGAGGTCGTGCGCGGTTTAGGAGCAGAGTTGGAGAAGGTGGATTTATGGGGCAAAAAGCGTCTCGCCTACCACATCGAAAAACAGCTCGAGGGTTTTTACGTTCTCTATACGTTTAAGCTCGACCCCGCACAGGTCAAGGAAATGGAACGTGTCCTTAGCCTAAAACCCCAGGTTATACGCCATATGGTAGTTAACCTGGAGGAGAAGTAACGTTATGGCTCGCGGCTTTAACAGGGTTGTCATCATGGGCAACTTGGCAAGAGATCCTGACGTTAGATTTACTCCAAATAAACAGAAGTTAGCTCGGATAACTGTCGCTATTGGCCGTCAGTGGAAAAACAAGGCGACCGGAGAACTGCAGAGCCACACAGATTTCGTTAATGTTTCTGCGTGGGGCTTTACTGCTGACATCTGCGAACGTTATCTTAAAAAGGGGCGTCCTGTTTTAGTCGAAGGACGCATAAGTGTCCGTGATTTCGACGACCCAAAGACAGGGCAGCACCGATGGATTACGGAAGTAGTCGCTGAGAATGTAGTTCTCCTCGGTTCAGGCCGCAGGGAAGATGAAGAGCCTTCAGTGTCTTCTTCTCGCCCTGAGCAGACCCCTGGAGGTAGCAAAATGAATTCTGATGCAGTTTCTGGCGGAGACATGGGAAGCCTGCGAGAAGAAGAGGGATTTGAAGATGAATTCCCGCTTGATTTCTCTGAGATGGGTGAAACTGAAGGGCCTGGAGATGTACAGATACCATTCTAGGAAGGGGTTGAGTCTGTGATGGAAAGCAGAGAAAACAGAGGCGAAAGCAGAGAAAACAGTTCGAATTTTAACCGTAAACGCCGCAAGCGCCGGCCGAAGGTTTGTCATTTTTGTGTAGATAAAATCGAACATGTAGATTATAAAGAAGTAGAAAAACTTAAAAAATATATTACAGAACGTGGCAAGATAGTACCGAGACGAGTTACGGGAACTTGTGCCAAGCACCAGCGCCAGCTTACAAGGGCTATAAAGAGGGCAAGAATTATTGCGCTTTTGCCTTTCACATCAGATTAAAAATTCAGTCTGTGCTGTATAATTGGGGAGAGCCGCAGGGCTCTCTCTTTTTTATTGTCTTTGTGGGGGTCGAAAAGTGAAATCTAAAATTATATTTGAATGGTTGTCATGGATATTTTTTAGCCTCTTTTTATTTACAGGAGGAATGTATTTTGCACTAGTTGCTCCCATTTTTATCCTTATAGCTCCGGTCCCATTTATGATACTTGAAATAAAACAAGGTCTTCGTGAGGCGCTTCTTGGAGTTTTGTTCGGTATTGTCGTCATATTTATGCTGTTCGGGGGTCCTTCAGCTTTTATTTATGCCCTTGAATTTGGTATATTGGGAGTGGCTTTTGGTTACATTTTAAACAAATCGCAAAATGGAATCGATTTCATCCTTATGGCGATAACAGCCTCAATCATAGCCAAGATAATCCTGCTGGTTACCTTTACAGGACTTTCTGGAATGAACCCTTTTGCCATGTCACCTGAAGCAGCTACAGACATAGTATCTACGCTGGCCACAAAGCTCTCATCAAGCGGTATCGGTACATCAGATGAAATAGTTAAAAAATATGCAACGGCGATGATAGAGACTATTTCGTTGCTAATGCCTTCAATGATAATATTTTTTGCTGCAATTGACACATTTGTGGCGTACAGCATGGTCTCATACCTGAACAAAAGGTTGGGTGGTAAACCACTAGTTTCCTTGCCCAAATTTGAGACATGGCGTTTTCCTAAAAATCTTTTTTGGGCATTAGCTGTAGCCGTAGTAATGGATCTGGCAAGCAAAGCCTTTCCGGATGAGAGAGTGTACACGGTAATATCAGCCAATTTAATGGAGGTCTTACGAGCAATATTCATGTTAGAGGGTCTTTCATTATGTTGGTACTATATGGCAAGCAGAGGTATAAAGAGCGGGATCAAGGTGGTTTTTTCCTTGTTCTGTGTCCTTTTCTCACCTGCCTCATATATATTATCTATGGTTGGAATCTTTGATATCTGGTACGATTTACGTGTGAAGATAAGGGGGAAAAAGAATGAAAGTAATTCTTAAACAGGATGTTAATAAAATAGGCAAAAAGGGCGACCTCATTGAGGTAGCTGCCGGCTATGGCAGGAATTTCCTTATAGCTAGGGGACTGGCAGAAGAAGCTACAGATAGCAGGGTGAAGGAGCTCCATCAAGCCCAGAAGACTCAGAAGGTAAAAGATGATAAAAAACTTAAAATCGCAGAGGAAGCCAGAAAAAAACTTGGCGGTAAGGTAATAAAAATAAAAGTAAGCACAGGCGAGGGTGGTAAACTTTTTGGAAGCGTTACTACCGCCCAAATAGCGGAGACCATTGGAACCCAGTTTCTTGTCCCTATTGACAAAAAAGATTTGAAAATAGAAGAGACTGTCAAGCAAACCGGTGAATACCAGTTTAAAGTCAAACTGTACACCGGTGTTGAAGCAGAGATGACCCTAAAAGTGGAGTCAGAATGATTTGAGCACAACCAGAGAATTCGATAGGATACCTCCCTTTAATCTTGAGGCCGAGCGTTCAGTGCTGGGCTCATGTCTCCTTGACAGAGATTCGTTGCTGGTTGTAATTGAAAGTCTGCGTGCGGAAGATTTTTATGATCCCAGGCACAAGAATGCATTTGAAATAATGGCTTCAATGGCACAAGAGGACAGTGCAGTAGATTCCTTGACTTTCAGAGAAGAGATAAGAAAACGTGGTATGGAAGACCGTCTGGGAGGAATTCCTTTTGTAGCAGAACTTATGGATGCTGTGACGACAACTGCTAATGTTGAGTATCATGCCAGCATTGTGAGAGATAAGTCTGTGCACAGAGGACTCATCATGGTGGGAAGCGACATATCAAAGATGGGTTACTCAGAGGAGATAGGGATAGATGAGGCACTGGAGACCGCTGAACAAAAAGTCTTTGAAATTGCGCGGTCGGGAAGAGCTTCAAGACTAAAAGGGGCAAGAGAAGTTGTCGCTTCAGCGATCGGAGAAATTGAGAAGAGGTTAGCCGGCGGACTTGATATCACGGGAGTGCCATCAGGTTTTACCGATTTCGACAAACTCTCAGGGGGATTACAGCCCGGCAGCCTTTATATTTTAGCCGCCAGGCCCTCTATGGGTAAAACAGCATTTGCTCTTAATGTGGCACAGCACGCAGCTCTTCAAGAAGATATCCCCGTCCTATTGTTTAGCCTTGAAATGTCAGCAGAACAGATTGCCCAGAGGATGCTTTCCGCTGAATCGAGGGTCAACCTCAGGCAGATGTTTGAATCACGCAAGGTCCAAAATGATCAGTGGCAAGAGCTCTCGAAAGCTGCGGGAAACATTTCTAAAAGTCCAATCTATATTGATGATAGCTCGACCCTTAATACACTTGACCTTAGAGGCAGGTGCAGAAGGTTTTTTGCAAAGCATAAATCTGGTAAAGGTTTGGTTATTCTCGATTACCTCCAGCTTATGAACGTTGCTAGGAGAATCGAAAACAGACAGCAGGAGGTTTCAGAAATATCTAGGGCACTTAAGAGTATAGCAAGAGAATTTAAAGTACCTGTCCTAGCCCTTTCTCAGCTTTCCAGGGATGTTGAAAAGCGCGGTGGAAGCAAGAAACCTCAGCTTTCAGACCTTCGAGACAGCGGTGCTATAGAACAAGATGCTGACATGGTTATATTTCTATATAGAGAAGCTTACTATGCCCAAGAGGGAGAAAATACTGATCCTACTTCCGAGGTTATAGTGGCAAAGAACAGAAACGGTCCTACCGGCAAGGTTGACCTTATATTTTTCAAAGAATATGCAAGGTTTGAAAACAAACTTCGCGGCTACTACTGATTATAAACTGCTTTTTTCAGGCAAATTCTCGTTCCTTTTATCTGTCCATAGGCAATCACTGAGGATTTATTTATATCGAAGGAGATCTGCAAATGAAGTCGAAGATCTTAAGAGAAACAAAAGTGTCCTCCAAAAACATTTCGAGAAATGATATAGAAATGGGTTTGATTGAACACTCGGATCACAAGAACGCTGTCCATCCTGTGGTTTTTTATTTCTTAATATTTATCTCTCTGGGTTTGCCAAACTTAATTTTCTCCGGAATTAGTTGGTTTGATACATTACACCTCATGAAGTGGACCTTTGCAATGGTCCCCATTGCGATAATTTCAGCTATCGGAGGGGTATCAATTGCTTTGTACGGTAACGAACGTACCGATTTCAAGATAGACCTTTTCGGTTTTTTATGGCTAATAATGCTTGGGTATATTTCAATCCAGACATTGTGGGTCGGCATCACTTCGTGGTCTACATACATGAAGGAATGGTTCTTCTTCGCAACATTGGCAGCAATTTACATCTTCTCCTTCAACCTTTTTAAAGATGCTAAAGCCCACAGAATGGTTCTGTGGACCGCAAACCTTAATGCAGGGCTGAATGTCATCTTTGCAGAATTACTTATCAGGAACATGAACGGTTCATTCCCCTTTATAATGAATGTACCGGGTAACTATATCGGAAACACAGGTCAGCAGGAGATGTTTGGACTATGGATGGCGATGGCTGTAATGAACGGTATATACCTCAATGCGGCCTATTCGAAAGATTTAAAAGATATATCATCACAATCTAGACTGCTACATATATTCAAGTATATGAACCTTGGACTTCTTGCTCTTACCTCTTGGGGCATGTGGAATTCGACTACGAGAGCGGGGTTTCTCTCTCTGATTGCAGGAACCATTATAATCTCGATAGTATTCATTAGAAACGACAGAAAGCAAATGCTGAAGAAAGTAGGACAGGGAGTTGCAATAGTCTTGCTTATGCTTGTACTTAATACGGGAATGAGTTATTTTGGATTTGGTCGTGCTTACGATCTTTTGAACAAAACCATGGATATGGTGATGAACCCTGGGTCTTTTGGTAAAAGACGCGGAATATGGAAAACGAGCTGGGCCATCTTTATGGAGCACCCGATAAAAGGGGTTGGCATAGGCCATTACAAGTGGCATTACCTCAAGGGGCAGAGGATAGCATTCCAAAAAGACCCAAAGATGGAATGGCAGTTCACATACTGGGCCCACAATGAATATTTGCAGTGGTTTGCAGAGTTTGGAATTTTTGGCGCCGTCCTTCTCATATCTGTTGCTGTTTGGTGGATATGGAGATTTATTAAATTTATGTTACAAAAAAAGATGCTCTCTATCGAGGCTTCATGGGCCTGTGCAATGCTTTCCCTCATATTATTCGACGCAATATTCAGCAGACCGTTCCACAGGATAGAAAACGTGGTATGGCTTTCGTTTGCTTTTGCGATAGTTAACAGGGAGTTGCTTCCATATTCTTATACCTGGTCTGAGGTAAGGCACACGCCAATTTACAGAGTACTTGGAGTTTTTATCTGTACAATATCACTATTCGGTCTTGTTTTTCTTGGCAACGGACTTGTAGGGAATAAATATTTAAGATATGCGACAGATACAGATCAAGCTGAATTGCAAGCTCAGTACATAGACAAAGCAAAAGCTATAGCGATGACAAAAGACGAAGCTGAAGAACAATATGCTTATCATCTTATGGCAGTCGCAAAGGCGACAAAGAACCCAAATGACTGGGCCGATGCAATCAATCAGCTCTACAGGTCGTTTACTATAAGACCTCAGGCAAAACAGCTGATGGAACTTTTGACTTTGGGAAGGCAAATCAAGAACCAAAAGCTGTTAAGTGTGTTGGTTCCGTATCTTCCTCCTGCGGGATATAAGGCTGCTCCGACTAGCCTTTCTCTAAGCGAATAGCGGAAGAGAAAAGATGGACAGGTGAGTTGCTAATGAAGATAATCCAGATATTACCTGAATTGGATATAGGCGGAGTTGAACGTCACGTCATCGATCTCTCTAATGAATTAGCGGAGAGAGGGCATGATATTTTGGTAGTTTCAAACGGAGGTCAGATGCAGCATCAGCTGTCGTCAAAAGTCCAACATAGAAAACTACCTGTCCATAAAAAAAATCCATTTACAGCATATATTTGTTCAAGAAGGATTATAACCTGGATTAAGAATGAAGGATGGGAGCTCATACATGCCCATTCAAGAGTACCGGCCTGGATAGCGTGGTTTTCGTCTCGTTCAGCACGAGTGCCCTGGATATATACGGCCCATGCATGTTACAGCCTAAATTATGGATTGACTCCTTTGAAACATGCGAACGCAGTGATATGTGTCAGCGAAACGGTACAAGAACATATTAAAGATTTTCTGCCGGTCAATAATGCTGTTATACCGATCGCGCTGACAGTTCCAGAAGTAAAATGGGATCATAATATTGGAGAAAATATTAAGTTCATCTTTGTAGGGCGTCTGACAAAGATAAAAGGGCTGGGTACTGTAATTGAGGCGCTGGGAAAATTAACGAATGAAAATTGGACGCTGGATGTTCTTGGAGATGGCCCCGAAAGGGAAATACTTGAGGATCGTTCAGCTGTCTTGGGTTTGCAAGATAAAATTACCTTTCATGGCTACATTGCAGAAACAGACACATTTATGTCGAGATCATCGTGTCTCCTTTTCCCATCTTATATCGAAGGATATGGACTTGTTTTGGCAAGAGCGATTCAAATAGGACTGCCTGTCATTGCGTCAAATATTCCTGCTGTTTTAGAAATGGCTGGATCAAAAAAAGGTCTGGTGGTCCCAGGAGATGTCCAAGGTTGGTGCAGTGCCATCTTTGATTTTATATCGACAGGTAGAGCTGCTGCTCAAATACCAGTTTCAAGCATCCCCACATTAAAAAGAATGGTCGATTCTAACGAATTGATATACTTGGATTTGGTTCGCAAATAACTCCTATGAGTTAAAGTTTTATCAAAGGGGTAGGTTTTTATCGAAAACGAATAAAAAAGTCTTTTCTATTCAGTTTTGTCCTTTAGTGATGTGATTATAGCTAACATTTATGGAATGGAAATGAAATGAAGTCATCCTAACTAATAACTGACATTGCTAACTGATTATATGTATTAAGACATGGTCCGCTCTTAGTCATGTGTTAATAATTTTACAAACTAAATAGAATAAATGGTAATATTGCATTAGAGTTGATAATTTAAAATTGAAAATGCGAGGGAAATAAAACATGCAAAATAAAAATATTTTTTTGAAAAATATTACCGAACATGCGGATTTGTCTGAAAAAAAGGGATGTGTACATACCAAGACTTATAAGTCTACCATGCCTATTGCGTACCTGTTACTTGATCGACTTTTCTCTTTTACTATAACAAGACAAGATATGCAACTCTTCGTTGAGCATACATTTTATGAAATAATAAAAACTACGATCTTTGAAAGTAGATCAGAATGAAAAACCTATCAGAAGCTGAAAAACGTTTCCCTTTTTTGACATATGAAACATTCGCATTTTGGGCCTATGTTTTGGGTGTAGCCATGACGGCATTTGGTCCCATAATCCACTACATTAGTTGGTTTTTTGTTTTGGTAAGTCTCATATACGGTAAGATAAGATATAATGCTCCTCTTTCAATAAAACTGCAGCCAGAAAGTAAAAAGGTTGTCTTTTTTCTTATTCTTTTTCTGCTATGGTCAATGTTTGCAAATGTTATAGTTGTGGAAAGTTTTTATTTATGGGGCAAAGGTTCATCTATTCCACTTGAGTTTTTGACTGGTCTATATTTGGCAATGAGACTGATTGACACATCAGATAAAAGAAAACTTTTTGGGCTTGCTATAGTTGCAGTTAACCTAATTTTTTGTTTTGACGTTATGTTCAGACCCCACTTTTATCTTTTAGGTTGGAACACTTCTCTTGATAACGGTAACGCTGTAAGTCTCTATTCACTGCTTATGATGCCATTCTTCTTCTCTTATGCATTTTGGTTTTTTGAAAAAAAGGTTGTTTTAAAATACGTACTACCTGTAGCAAGTCTAATGCTAATAGTGTTTTCTTTTTCTTCAGGTGGGTGGCTGACAGCATTTTTTCAAATTATTATATTTATAGGCTACTCCATGGCAATAAAAAAAATATCAATAAAAAGTTTTTTTATGTTTTTAGTGATTCTTTTGATACTACTAACGGTCTCACCTCATTTTTTGGGAAAAGAATATTTAGCATCATTTAAAAGAGAATTTGATCAAATAACAGCAATGAACGACTCACAAACTATGACCAACCATAGGATATACACGTGGAAGGCAGGTGTTATTCTGGCAAGAGATCATATGTTAGTAGGCAATGGTTGGGCGACATTTGAGGGGAATTTCGTTAAAAACTTCGAATACTTAAAGAAAAAAGTCAACTATGATGGGACTGTCTATTTTGTTCAACCTCACAATATGTATATTTCAATACTTTATGCAGGAGGTTTACCTGCATTCTTTCTGTTTATGGCAGCTTTTATAATGTCTACCATCAAAACGTGGAGTGGTTTGAAAAGAGGAAGTTTAAACACGAGTATCCCATGGGATCTTATTTGTTTTATTTTAATGGTCTCCATGGCAGTTTATGGAACAAATGGTGACGTTTTTGAAGCAAGAAGGGACCTCGCGGTAATTTTTTGGGCATCCTGGGGTGTCTTGCTTATGTTGCCCGAAAATTACACACAAAAAGCAGAAGGTGATAAAAACGAAAATCCTGCATTATGTTGACGAGAATCGCCTTGCATGGGGAGAGACATGGATACGATTGATCGAAGAACTTAGTCGAAAAAACGTTCAAAACCATGTTGTCTGTAAAAGCGGAGGAACTTTAGCGAATAGGCTGAAAGAAGGAAAAATATCTTTTGAGACTTTTGATATACCAATTTCCTGGCTGCCGCAAACTGGCATTAAATTCAGCGAAATTATAGCTGATTTTTCTCCTGATGTTATTCACACAAGACTTTCATCAGCAGCAAGGATAGCTGGATTTTGGGGCCAACGAGCAAGAATTCCAGTTGTACAGACTGTAGATAAATTTCCTAAGGCACACTATCATAAAGATGCATCTTTTTTATTAACTTGTTCTGAATCTGTAAAGTTACACATGGTGACCCTCGGCTTCCCGCCGGAAAAAATAACTACTGTTTTTAATCCTGTCGATTCAACATTGTATTCATTTGACAGGAACGAAGCATATAAAACCCGGAAGAAATTGGGAATCTTGCCAAACGAAAAGATTATTATTGGCGCTGGCAGATTTGTCGATTGGAAAGGTTTTGACATTTTGATCAAGGCCTTTAAATCTTTCTTGGGTCAGACGCATGAATGTGTAAGATTGTTGCTTCTGGGAGATGGAGAAGACAAAGATATTCTTTGCAAGCTCATTAAAGATTTAGGAATTGAAGATAAGGTTATAATGCCCGGGTTCGTATCTAATGTTCGTTCTTATATGTGGGCTTCTGATATTTTTGTGCTTCCTTCAAATAAACCTGAGCCTTTTGGAATAGTATTAATAGAGGCAATGGCATCAGGTCTGGCTTCAATTGCTACTAAGGCAGGCGGGCCGTTGGATATAATAGAAGATGGAATAAATGGTTATCTTGTTGAGATAAATTCGTACAATGATATTGCAGATAAAATAAAACTTCTGGTGGAAGATAATAATCATAGAATGGAAATTGCAAACAAAGGAGTTAAGGTAGTTTCAGAGAAGTTTAGTGTAGAAGAAATTGCTAGAAAACACATAGAAGTTTATCAAAAGGTTTTAGCAAGAGACATTATTAACGCTTAGCATAATACATAAAAAATTTGACAATCAAAGCCTGGGTAAAGAACAAGCCCGATTTTTGACTATTTGAGGCAGGAAGACAAAAACCAGGCTGGAATATTAGGATTTAATATTGCTTATGTTGTTTTTCTGTGATGACTAGGTCAAACTATCATTTACAGTAGAAGAATATTTCTGGATTTATATTTAAAAACAAAGAATTATTAAATCCCTAAAATCTTTGCCGTTAAAGAGAAAGGCCTAGCTTTTTTGCCTCTTCAATCCATTTCGTGCCTTTTGTCTCTATGTCTCCTTTAAAGTAAAGGTCTGGAGCGCATACTTCCCCGAGTATTTTCCAACCGAGGAAATTTGCCGTAAGTTTGAAAGATGCACGCAGACCATCAAAAGCAAAATCCTCTTTATCGCCTGCGGCAGCTAGGAGTATTGCTTTTTTGGAAGGGGTCGTGCGGAGAGCTCCTGGCATGTAGTAGGGGATAAGTCTGTCCCATACAGGCTTGATCTGTGAAGACCATGAGTAAAAATATAGGGGTGAAACAAATGCGATAACTGAAGCATCCTCTATCTCAGGATAGACCTGATCCATGTCATCATTTAGGATACAAGGTTTGCCTGTACTCCAACATTTTCT
>LFRM01356786.1_pt2 | contig 14148 bp, 11 predicted proteins | sample 618341 | NCBI WGS metagenome assembly LFRM01 (sample SAMN03654438, study PRJNA283298) | anaerobic digester metagenome | isolation source: pool of bioreactors CSTR01a, CSTR02a, and CSTR03a thermophilic anaerobic... | place: Denmark: Kgs. Lyngby | collected 2014-05-21 | reverse complement strand
GAACTGCTCACATCAATTTATTATCAAAAAGACACCGGCCTTATCGTCACATTGCGTGATAAGCTAAAATGGCGTAAGGAGGTACGCAATGAACGCTGAACCTAACAAATCTCCGCAGCATACCCCAAACAATAGCCCCAGCTTTAGAGCTGCGCTAAAGTCACTGCTACAAGACATTAGGCGCACCATACGCCATAACTGGCTGTGGAAGCTGCTGGCGCTCTTTCTTGCCGTTTGCCTCTGGGCAGGCTTGATCACGCAAGATCCGACGCTCACCCGCGAGCGCACTTTTTCGGACGTAGCCGTCAATATCTCAGGAGCGGATTCCCTTCGGCGCAATGGTATGATCGTACTGAACGGTCTTGAGGCAGACACCCTAACCGCGAAACTTCGCGTCGATGTACCGCAGCGAGAGTACAATACCGCCACCGCAAGCAATTACAATCCTCGCGTCGATTTAAGCCGCATCACTGAAACAGGTACGCAAACGCTGAAAATCCTCAGCACCGCCACGACCACATATGGAATCGTCGACTCCATTTCGCCCGAAAGCATCGAGGTTTATGTAGACAACTACGTCACCAACTACCGCGTACCCGTCAGCATCAATCAAGTCGGCAATTACCCCACAGGCTTTTACGCCTCTTCACCATCGCTAAACCCGTCCATCGTCGCCGTAAGCGGACCCGAAAGCCTTGTGACACAAATCGCTCGTATCTATGTCGATTTTGATGTGTCCTTGCTGGATGCCGCCGCAGGCACTACGCGCTCCGCGCTCCCCATTCATTTTGCCGATCAATCAGGAAACGCGATTGAAAGCGATCTGCTTGAGGTCACAAGCTCCGACGTTCTGCTGCGCACCATTATCGTTGAGCAGCAGCTATATGACACAAAGACCATTTCAGTAGCCAACCTCGCTTTAACACAGGGTGCACCAGCCCTTGGCTATGAACTCAAGAGCGTCACCGCATCGCCAAGCACATTGCTTGCCGCGGGCGATGCAAGCAAGCTCGGTCTGCTTGATACGCTGTTCATAGATTCGCCTATCAATATAGCCGATCGCACGCAGTCCTTCTCCGTTGAAGTAAAGCTCCGCAAGCCATCCGATTTGGTTTATCTCAGTTCGGATTCCGTGACGCTTTACTGCGAGATCACGCCTGTGATTGTTACGCGCACCTTTGACAAGGTAAAAATACGAGTGCGCGGCACCGAGCAAGGACAAGGCTTCTCTCTCAATGAAAGCACGGCATCCGTCGCCATCACCGGTCCGCAGCTGATCGTTGAGGACATAGATAGCTCTGCGATCACTGGCTACGTGGATGCAAGCATGCTCACATCAAATGAGGGTGAGCTTCCCATTTTACTTACCATCGATGACATCGATTTGAGCAATCTCAGCTACGCTGTAAGCCCAAGCAATGTCTTCGTCTCCTCCACTAACTAATGTTGAAAACGAAAGGGTTTTTGAATGAACAGCTTTGCCAATACCATATTGACGCTGCTCCTAGGCTGGCTGCGTACATTCATCAATAATCTATGGACAATCGCAGGCAGTGGCGGCAGCGGCGCATTCTTTCAATTTTTCGCCTCCAACTGGAAGTTGATTGTACTATTCATTTGCTTATGCGGCGTGGTCATTGATCTGGTGATTTACTTTATCAGATGGCGTCCCTACTATGTATGGAGCTCGAAACTGGGTCGTTTCCGCAAGGGAAACAAGAGCGAGAAAGCCGCACATTCCCAGCGCGGCGACCAAGAACCATATACTCCCCCAAGTGGCGTTTATCAAGAAGAACCTGCGCAGGAAGACCCCTATGCCTATCAGCAAGAACAGCAGCTCTATGCTCCGCAGCAGCAAACCATTTCCTATGATAAGCCCCATATGATCCCTCAGCAGTTTCAGCCCATCGTTCAAACCGAAACACAGCAGCCCGTCACCTATGCGCCGCAGGCTGCGATGACTGATCAAACCATTACCTACGCCCCAGTTGCCTATAGTTATCCCGAGCAACCCGCCTATACTCAACCGGAGTTTTTTGATCCGGTATTTGATGACGCTCCCAACCATTGGAACACAGATGACACAATGCTTCAATCCGCCGTGAATGGCGACTATCAGCATCCCAATCATGATATGCAGGGCACTTTTGGCATGCCTATGCCCGAGCCGATTAACTCAGTGCGCGAATTGCAGGCGACATTCGCCCAGCCCGCTCCCATCGAGCAACCCGTCATCTTCCAAGAACCCGTTATGCAGCCGCCCATTGAAATCCCAGAAATCAAAAGCCCCGTACATCCGGGTCTTGATTCGGATGCATTTCGACAGAATTTCGGGCTCAGTCCCGCAGGATCGCTATCTGGCTTCGTCAGCACTGAAGATGAAGAGATGGATGAAGATATCTGGGATACAGACGAAGGCACCAGCAGCTTTTCTCCATTTGCAGCGCATGAGGATGAAGAGCTGGTCGGTCAGCGAAGATCACGCAATCCCTTTGCGGGCATTGCAAAGCGGGCACGCGACCTCGTAGGCGATGATGAAAAGAACCCACCCACCATTCGTGACTTACAAAAAACCGTGGATCTGCGCACTGCTTTCCACGATCCAGTCTATCCCGAACGCAACAATGAAAGCGGTGACTATTAATGCAGGCATTAAACGCTCGCTACATAGTGCTTGTCGGCAACTATGGCAGCGGCAAAACCGAGCTGGCTCTTTCGATTGCTCGCTCGATACGCAAGGAAAAGCAGGGGCGCATCGCCATGGTTGACCTTGATATTGTGAATCCATATTTCAGGAGTGCTGAGAAAAGCGAGCTCCTCATTGAAGAGGGCATTGAAGTGTTCATGCCTTCTTTTGCGATGTCCACAGTGGATATCCCTGCTCTCCCCGCGCAGATTCAGGGGATATTTGAGCAGGATTTTGATCATGTCATCATCGATGTCGGCGGAGACGATACCGGCGCGACAGCTCTTGGACGCTACGCCCCCTATATCAAGCCGCTGCGTGACCAAATGCATGTGCTGTATGTTGTGAATCCCTATCGTCCGCTTTCCGGCACTGCCGAGGCTATTGAGGAGATGTTCTCACTCATCGAGCTCAAAGGGCGTTTGCGTCCTGATTATATGGTCAACAACTGCAATTTGCAGGAAGATACCAAAGCAAACGATCTAATCGAAGCGCAAACACTGCTCACCCAAGTTTCTCAAACCCTCGATGTGCCCATCGGGCTCATCTCAGGTATGGACAAGCTAAAATCCGAATTACCACCCGATATGCAGGCATTATACTTCTCATTCACACCCATCATGAAGCCCGACTGGCTGGTGGATGAAGAGTGAACGAAGCATTTCCCTCCCACAGGCCTTTATAGAGCGCGTGAGGCAGCAGCTGACCAATGAAGCTGATGCCTATTTTCATCGTTTAACGAACCTTTTTGCCGCGGCATACGCCTGAGCAAGCAAAAGCAAATCACATTGCCTGATGCACTTTACGATAATTTGATCTCGCCCATACCCTGGTGCAGCGGCAATGGCTACTATATTAAGCAGGAAGGAGACAGCATGAATACCACTCAACTAAAGGGAATCTCACTCCCCGCATCCCGCCTTTGCATCGGCGGTTGCCCTGCAGGCGAATATGGCTGGGGCGATGTGAGCAGAGAAGAAATCGAAGCCGCTATGCTTCGCGCATTAGAGCTTGGCATCAATGTCTTTGACACAGCAGATACATACGGTCTGGGGCGATCCGAAATCACCATGGGTGAGGTTTTTCATGCACACCGTGATCGCGTAATTATCGCGACTAAATTCGGTGTGCGCATTGAGCATGGAAAGACATTCTATGACAATAGCCCAGCCTATATCGAAAAAGCGCTTGCCGCAAGCCTTAAGCGCCTAAACAGCGACTATATCGACCTATATCAAATTCATTATTTGGATCACCAAACACCGATTGATCAAATGATGGAAACGCTCATCCGCCGCAAGCAGCAGGGCGATATCCGTGCCATCGGGCTCAGCAATGTGGGGGCGAAAGACGCAGAAGCGTTTCTTCCCTATGCCGATGAAATCGCTAGTTTTCAAAATCATTACAGCCTTGCCCACCGCACCGATGAGAGCGAGATTGAGACCATCGCCAGCAGCCTGCAAATCTCACCCATGACTTGGGGAAGCCTTGGGCAGGGCATTTTGACAGGCAAGTATGACGCGAGCGTCCGCTTTGAGGCAAACGACCGCCGAAGCAGAAGCATCTATGATAATTTCTATGGCAAGAAGCTCGCCCGCAACCTGCGCATTGTGGATGTTATGCGCCCCATCGCCGTGCATCACGATGTACCCATTGCGGCCGTAGCCATCCGCTGGATACTGGACAAGCTGCCAACCAGCATGGTCATCACAGGCGTTAAGAATCCTAAACAGGCGGAAGGCAACGCCATCGCGCTCTCCTTTGAGCTGACACCAAATGAATTGCAGCAGTTGGATGATGTCTCAAAATAGGCTTAAGCTGCGCACCCAGTCCCTCATTTAGGTCCTTTTGGGGGAGAGGGTTTGAGGCGCCGCGCTCTTCACTTGAGCTCTCTCCATCAAAAAACCCTCCGATCGCCATCTCATTTGCGATCGGAGGGTTTTGCTTTACTTATTTTCGTCTCGGCTGCGAATGAGCTTGCGCTGAATCTTACCGCTGACAGTTTTGGGTAGGTCATCCACGAATTCAATGATACGCGGATACTTGTAAGGAGCTGTTACCTGCTTGACATGGGTTTGCAGTTCTTTTTTCAGCTCGTCGGATGGTTGATACTCGCCGCTTTTCACAAGCACGATCGTTGCCTTAACGATCTGCCCGCGGTCAGGATGCGGTACTGCTGTAACTGCGCATTCAAGCACTGCAGGGTGACTGATCAATGCACTTTCCACCTCGAAAGGTCCAATGCGGTAACCGCTGGACTTGATCACATCATCGCTGCGGCCAACGAAATTATAGTAGCCTTCTACATCGCGCCACGCCATGTCGCCCGTATGATACATGTTATCATAGAACACAGCGTCGGTCTGCTCTTTGCTTCTATAATATTCCGTGAATAGCCCTGCGGGATGACCACGGTCAAGCCTGACAACGATCTCGCCCTCAACGCCGTCATCCACATCATTGCCTTCGCTGTCAACCAGAGCGATATCATAGTTGGGCGACGGTCTGCCTGTGCTGCCTGGCTTTGGCTCCATCCATTTGCTGGTAAGAAGCAAGGGGGTTGATTCACTCTGACCAAAACCCTCGTGGATTTTAAGCCCTGTCAGGCGATAAAACTGCTCATAAACCTCGGGGTTTAGGGGCTCGCCGGCAGTATTTGCCCAGCGAAGCGATGATAGATCATACTTGCTGAGGTCTTCCTTGATAATGAATCGATAAATGGTGGGGGGGGCACAGAAGCTTGTGACATGATACTGTGCAAGCTTTTGCAGAAGGTCAGGGGCGATAAAACGATCAAAGTCATAGACAAAGAGCGTTGCGCCGCAAATCCACTGTCCGTAAATCTTGCCCCAGCCAGCCTTTGCCCAGCCTGTATCCGCCACCGCAATATGCACATCATCATCGCCGATATTATGCCAGTAATAAGCCGTTGCTGTTTGCGCGATGGGATATGTCCAGTTGTGCACAGCCATCTTAGGCTAGCCGGTTGTGCCGCTGGTGAAGTACATGAGCATCATGTCTTCGTTATTGGGAAGATCTATGGGCTTGTCCCAGTCCTCAGATGCCGCTGCCATTTCAGCGTCAAAGTTTAAAAACCCCTCGGCTTCGCCAAGCGTAAACAATGCGGAAAGCGTGCTGCATTCTTTGGACGCTGCCAGCACATGCTCCTGTACATCGGGCTCTTCCACGCAGATAATGGCGCACGAGCTGGATGCTTGCACGCGGTACACAACATCCTTTTTCTGCAATTGTGCGGTTGCGGGAATCAATATACAGCCAATTTTGAGAAGTGCTACAGTCGCTACCCAATACTGCCAGCGACGCTTGAGCATGAGTACGACGGGATCGCCCTTTTTCAGCCCATGTGCCTTAAACACATTCGCGGCTTGATTGCTCATTTTGCTAATTTCCCCAAATGTAAACTCACGCTCGTTGCCATGAACATCGCACCAAATCAGCGCGCGCTTATTAGGTGAAATCCTCGCATATTCATCAACAACATCATAGGCAAAGTGGAAACGCTTGGGGATTTGCAATGAAAAGTTTTGTTCAAAGTCCTCTTGTGACGTAAAGTCGGTCCTAATATAACGATCGGCCAGCATTCTACCAAACTCCTTCAACTACGGCAGGCTCATGATCCTACTGCTTATGGAATCACCATCGCTAAAAAATGTACCGCCTCATCACCTAGTGCCTGCATAGCGTGGGGTGTATGGGAATCATAATACACGCTATCGCCCGGATGAAGAATAATGTCATTTTTGCCAATCACAATACGCATTGTGCCCGAAAGCACATAGTCAAACTCCTGCCCATCATGACTGTTAGGCACAAGCTCCTTGTTCGTATCGGGTGGCACAGTGACAAATAACGGTTCAATTTTGCGATGCACAAAATTGTACGCTAAGTTCTTATAGATATATTGATCACGACGGCTAATTTGCTGTCCCTTGCCCGCGCGCGTTACGCTCAGAATATTGAGTTTGGGGCTTTCGCCCGTCAACAATTCCGTCATATCCACATTAAAAACTTCGCCAATCTTAACCAAAAAGCTGATCGGCATGTCAACCTCACCGCTCTCATATTTGCGGTAATCATCTACGGATACACCTAGTACTTCTGCCATCTGTTCGACGGTGTAGTCCGAGATTTCGCGAAGATCCAAAATACGCATGGCAATTTGCTTCACAGAATCGGACATAACGGGTGCGCCTCCTTTATAGCCCTCTTGGGGCAAACTTATCCCTCATTATACACAATTCCACATTTCGATACAAGCACTTATTTCATCAGATACGTATAAAAAACAAAGAAAAGCGATTGTATGTATATTCGGTGTATGCACTTTAAGCAAATACAAACCCCATGTCTTTTATCGACATGGGGTTTGTACTTATATGACATGAGGTCATATTTATTCGTCGTCATCCTCGCTTGAAATCTCGCCCGCTGCTTCCATAACGCTGCGAAGACCCGCTACGTTTTCTACAGGCAGGGAGAACATCACGGTATGAGCAGGGCTCTTTAGGCCTGCGTTTTCCATAATGCAGCGCATGATCTCGCTCTTATCCTTCGCCGCTGTCAAAATCAGCAGCATTTCCTTCTCATCAGCGATGGGCATGCCGAAGAACTTGTTATCACCAAAGGGATTGGTTCCCCGTGCGTGAATGACTGTTCCGCCCATTGCACCCGCTGCTCTAGCAGCGTCCATTACACTATCCACATGTCCGCGATTGGTAATCGCAACAATCAGTTCATATAAGAAAACCTGTTCTTCCACATTTGCCACCTCACCTATAATGATTTTTTGGCCTTTGGTTAGGTATTTTAGGCTGCTAGCGCCAGCGATACTGCCTACAGGAATTGTCATCGCGCAGCCATTGCCGTGCATGTCAAGTCCCATGGTGCTAACCAGTTCCGTCATCAGGCGCTTTGCCTTTTTCTTGCGTACCATTGTATAAATAAGTGCCTTGCCTGTTTTCTCCAGGCCCATTAAGCTCAGTAATTTCTGGCTTGCAGTTCCTTGGCAAAGCAAACCAAAAATGCTCTCTACATCATTATCTCGCAAAAATGCCGTTAAATCCTCGTCATATTCACGCTTGACAATAACAACCAACAGTCGAAGGTCATGCATATGTTTCTAATACCTCCTTATCAGTAGGGTAGTATACCATCATTCGATAATTTCCTCAACCATAGATGTATCATTTTGGCTTTCCGCGTCATTTTTCTTTTGCTTATGGCTAAAGACTAGGCCAAGGATTTGAATCGCAATCAACGGTGTCATCGCAACCATCGCAACCACACCAAATGCGTCTGTGGCAACGTTGCCGCCGACCGCCACGCATGTGCCCATTGCGAGCGGCAGCAGGAAGGTTGCGGTCATGGGTCCCGATGCAACGCCGCCCGAGTCAAATGCGATGGACGTAAACACAGGCGGAACGAATTTCATTAGTATCATAGCAATTGTGTAGCCGGGAATCAAGAGGTACATCAATGGCATTCCTGTTAAAATTCGGAGCATCGATAATCCGACCGATGCCGCAACGCCAATTGACAAGCTCAAATTAAGGGCTCGCTTTGGGATCGAACCTGCGCTGAGTTCATATACCTGCTTTGCAAGGACGTGAACAGCGGGCTCTGCCGCGACAACGAAATAACCAATGACCATGCCAATAGGAATCAGTATCCAGTTGAATTCCAGTGCCCCCATCATCTGTCCAAGGTAGTTACCCATGGGCATAAAGCCTACATTAACGCCTGTCAAGAACAGCACTAGACCAATGTAGGTGTAAAATAGACCAGAAATAATACGCGCCACTTCATTGCGATGAAGTTTGAGAATGAAAATCTGGAAAATGATGAAAAACACAACAATGGGCAGAACCGCCATCGCTACCTCGACCATATAAGTCGGGATGGCTTGGATGAACATCTGTGCCATGGACTGTGTATCGGGGATGGAAACAAGCTCCAGCGGAACATAAGGGGTGCTTTCAGGATGGTAGATCAGGCTCAAAATCATCACAGCCAAGATCGGACCAACCGAACATAGCGCCACAAGTCCGAAGCTATCACTGCCCGCGTCCTTATCGCTACGCATTGCACTCACGCCAACGCCCAGCGCTAGGATGAAGGGAACTGTCATCGGCCCTGTTGTTACACCGCCTGAGTCAAATGCTACTGCTAGGAATGTATCTGGGACAAACTGTGCCAGAATGAAAATCAAACCATAGCAGCCAAGGAGCAGCCACGACATCTTAATCTTGAACATAATACGAAATAACGCAATGACAAGAAAAATTCCGACGCCGATGGAAACCGCCATAATCATCACCATGTTAGGCACACCCGGCACCTGCTCTGCGAGCACCTGCAAATCGGGTTCTGACATGGTCACGAACATACCCACTAAAAAAGCAACCAGCGCTGTAAGCCACAGCTTGTTATTGCGCGATAAAGCAGAACCTACATGCTCGCCTATCGGCGTCATCGCTAGGTCCGTACCAAGTGAAAACAGCGCCATTCCTACGATCAGCATCACCGCGCCGATCAAAAATGCCATCATGGAGTCAGTTGGAATGGGCAAAAGGACAAAACATAATATCATTACGATCACAGTGATCGGAACAACTGATGAGACCGACTCGGCCATTTTCTCCCTCAGGATCGTTCGATGATCTTGTCCATTTTTCTTCATACGTCTTTTTTGCTGCTCAAATTTCTCTTTTTTCTCTCTTTTCTCTCGCTCTTTGGGCATTTCATCACTCCTTTGTTTCGTTGATTCGTTGTCATTCAAAGATGTCTGCCTGGTCAATGATTTGCACATTGGCACTTACGCTGGAAGTGCGCAAATTAGGTTATCTAAACTCCTGTCAATGGCAAATGCCACCACAAGCAGACATTCTCGCCTTCGTATCGCAAAAAAACCCTGATCTACATCCAGTATTGGACGATGTCGACCAAATCATACTGCCGTCATCCTAAGTGACCTCAGGCAATACTTGATCGATGCAGACAAGTACCTTTGCAAAACATTTTTTCAGAAATTTTTCTGTTACACTGAAAGCACATGCAATGCACCAAATATGACATGCTATTAAAGTGTATGCATTCAGCCCTATAAAAATGACTACCCATTAAGTATAACAAGATGTGAGGAAATAAGCAACTTGCCAATCGATTCTTAACAGTTCGTTAATTTCCAGAGGGCCGTAGTGAAATAATATATCGTCTCATTCCAAATAGACCATCCGTCAAGCGTACGATACATGTATAAAGTCACATCGCAGCCCAGCCATCGTTTTTTTTCTGAGAACGAAGAAATATTTGTACTTCCAAATCTTTCCCCTGCATAAACCCACCTCAAAATCCCATACTAGGGATGCAAAGACAAAACGGCACAAACGTGCATTAGCTGCACGTCAAAAGCCGTCAAGGAGGCTGAAAGCAATTGCGAGCAACAGGTATTGTGCGCAGAATAGACGAGCTTGGGCGTGTGGTTATCCCCAAAGAAATCAGAAGAACGCTTAGGATTCGTGAAGGAGATCCCTTGGAAATCTACACCGACAGGGACGGTGAGGTCATCCTAAAGAAGTATTCCCCCATCGGCGAAATGTCCGCCTTCGCAAAGGACTATACCGAATCCATCTTTCGTTCAATGGGCCATATTGCATGCATCGTTGACCGTGATCAGGTAGTAGCAGCAAGCGGCGTGAGCAAAAAGGAGCTATCGGATAAACCTATTAGTCATGATCTTGAAACCGCCATTGCCAATCGTCAAACCGTAGCCATCAACCGCGCTGGCGGCGGAAAAATCGTTGCCGTCACCAACGAGGACGATATCACAGGCTATACCGCGCAGGTGGTTTCTCCCATCATCTCAGATGGCGAGGCCATCGGTGCAGTGCTTCTTTTGAGCAAGGAACAAGGCGCAAAGATGGGCGATGCAGAGCTTAAGGTTGCAGAGACTGCCGCAGGCACTGTTGGCCGCCAGATGGAGCAATAAGCACAAAAAGGGCATCTGCCCATTCATGAAACAAAACTTGCGAAACCGCGGCAATGCGCATATAATGAGCTTGCTGCGGTTTTTGGTATTTCCAGCCAAATGCCGCACTATCACTTCCATTCGGAGGGATTTTCTTTGACCAGTAAACAAAAATCAATCGTGGGCGGCATGACGATACTAAGTATCGTGGGCATTGTCTGCAAGATTGTCGGTGCACTTTATCGCATCCCCTTGCAATGGCTCATCGGAGATGAGGGCATGGGTACGTACCAGCTCATCTTCCCATCCTATAATATGCTGCTAACGATTTCTTCCGCCGGTCTGCCAGTAGCCATCAGCCGCATGGTCAGCTATTCTCTTGCGCAGGATAACCCCGGTAACGCTCGCCGCATCTTCCGCATTGCCCTCAGTTTTTTATCAGCGGTTGGCTGCGTTGCGATGATTTTCATGATCGCCTTTAGCCCCGCGCTGGCTCGCCGCACGGGCGACATCACCACACAACCCGGATTTGTTGCCATTGCGCCCTCTTTGCTGCTCGTTTGTACGATGTCTGCATTCCGCGGCTTCATGCAGGGACAGCAAAACATGGTGCCCACCGCTATCTCCCAGCTCATTGAGCAGGTTGGCAAGGTTTTTGTTGCACTGCCCTTGGCATGGCTGGGTATGCGTACATCCATTGCCTATGCAGTCGCGGGCATGTTCCTTGGCACAAGCATCGCCGAGGCCGCTGCACTGCTTTATATGTTTGTGGTTTACCGCAAAAAGAAAGCCGATTTTGATCTGCGTTTGCAGGATGAAACGCAGGATTTATCCGATAATAAGGCGCTTGCAAAGCAGCTCTTTTCGCTCAGCATTCCCATCACCATCGGCGCATGCATCGTTCCGCTGGCTTCCTTTATCGATAGCGGACTGCTGCTTAACCGCCTAATCCTTGCTGGTTTTGAGCTTGATAACGCCCGCGCGCTCTATGGGCGCTATGGCAATGTGCTGTCTTTGATCAATATACCCACCGGACTTGCAACCGCCATTGCCATGAGCCTTGTGCCTTCCATTTCTACCGCAATGGCTCGCGGAGACGGACAGGCCATGCGCCACCAAAGCGCTCTTGGGCTCAAGCTTTCGCTGGTCATAGGGCTCCCTTGCTCCCTTGGCATGAGCATGCTGAGCAAGCAACTTTTGAGCATGGTCTATAAATTCAACACCCCAGATGCCCTGAATGTCGCCGCGCAGCTTCTGAGCATCTCCAGCTTTACCATTGTGCTGTTTACTGTTGTGCAAAGCACGACGGGCATTCTCCAAGGGCTGCGCAAACAACGCATCCCCATGTACACGCTTGTTGCAGGCGTTGCGGTAAAGATCTTCCTGAACTACACATTGATTGCCATGCCTCAGATCAACATTTTCGGCGCACCCATCGCGTCGCTTGCCTGCTATACCATCAGCATGGTGCCCAACCTCTACTTCGTATATAAGTACACCAAAATGAAGTTTGACTTCATGAATACGCTCGCTAAGCCCTTGCTGTCGACCGTGCTCATGGGCGTAGTGCTTTATCTGTTTATCAAGCTGCTGCCATCAGGCAGGCTTTGGACATTGATCCTCGTTTTCATCGGCATGATCAGCTACTTTGGTTTTGCCTTGCTTACAGGCGCACTCAGCAGGGATGATATCCAGCCCCTGCTTCGCCGCATCAACCGAAAGAAACTAAAGCGTACGAAAGAAGGGAAGTAACATTGAATCCAATCACCGTTGTCACCTTGGGAACAGGATGTGAGGCATACCTCACGCGCGGAGCATATCGCGCGCTTCAGGACGCATCAAAGGTCGTGCTTCGCACAGAGCGTCACCCGCTAGCACCGTTCATCAAAAACGAAGGAATCGCTTATGAAACACTAGATTCGCTCTATGATGAATGTGAGGATTTCGATACCTTCAACACCGCTGCTGCCGTTTCGCTTCTTTCGCTTGCTCAGTCATCGCCCATCTGCTATGCAGTGAGCGATCCGGCGTTTGATAACACCATCGGTGCATTGCTGAAACTCGAGGGTACAGATACCAGCATCACCATTCTACCAGGCGTGAGCCATGCGGACAGATGTCTTTCGCTGCTCGCTCATCAGACCTCATCGGTTCGGCTGTATGCGGCAAGTGAGTTTCAGTCAGCACGCGTTACGCCCAGCGAACCATTGCTGCTTTGCGAGCTGAACAGCAGAGAATCCGCCAGCGGCTGCAAACTGCATTTGATGTCCCTCATGCCCGATGACCTCACAGTTTCATTGATCCAAGGGGACGGGAAAAGCGGCGAACTGACGCGCTATGACATTCCTCTTTTTGAGCTGGATCGCCAAGCATCCTATAACCACCTATCCGCTGTGTACATTCCAGCCGCCATCCTTGATCAGCGTATTCGCTATGACATGGACGACCTCATCGAGGTGATGATGCGCCTTCGTGCGCCTGACGGCTGTCCATGGGACAGGGAGCAATCACATGAAACGCTGCTCAAGGATTTGCTGGAGGAAAGTTACGAGTTCATACAGGCGGTTCGTGATGAGGATGTCGAGCATATGTATGATGAGCTAGGTGATGTTTTATTGCAGGTCGTATTCCATGCCGAGATTGCGCGCCAGCACGGCGAATTTGATATCAACGATGTCACCACTGCCATCTGCCAAAAGATGATCGAGCGTCACACCCATATCTTTGGCAACGAAAAGGCTGAAACGGCTGAGGATGTGCTAGTCAACTGGGAGGCAATCAAACGCAAACAGCGCGGCATATCATCCACCTCAGAGGCAATGGACGATGTCTCCACCGGACTATCCTCCCTCATGCGCGCGAGCAAGGTGCAGCACAAGGCCGCCAAGGTCGGTTTTGATTTTGAGAGTGCACAGGATGCCTTCAAGAAGATTTATGAGGAGGCAGACGAGGTTGCGGAGAATATTCGCAACGGTGAAGACCCCGAAATGGAGCTGGGAGATCTTCTTTTTTCAATTGTGAACGTATCCCGTCTTTTAGGCGCAAACCCTGATATCGCCTTGTTTACAGCCACCAACAAGTTCATTTCACGCTTTAAGAAAATGGAAATTTTGATAAAAAAGACGGGAAAATGCATTCAGGACTTGACTTTATCAGAAATGGATGTATACTGGACAGCGGGAAAGCGTGATGGGGAAAGGGTTTGATACTGAAATCCGAGCACCCCACCTTTCAATAATATCTTGACCCTGGGAACACCATGTCCAACAAAAACATGGTAATAACATGAGGAGGTATTCATTTATGAACAAAGCTGAATTAACTACTGCTATCGTGAAGAAGACCGGTTTTACCAAGAAGGATGCTGAAAAGGCATTGGCAGCTGTAACAGAAGTAATCACTGAGGCTCTATCCGCTGGCGAAAAAGTTCAGGTTGTTGGCTTCGGCTCTTTCGAAGTTCGCAATCGTCCCGCAC
>LFRM01042277.1_pt1 | contig 14149 bp, 6 predicted proteins | sample 618341 | NCBI WGS metagenome assembly LFRM01 (sample SAMN03654438, study PRJNA283298) | anaerobic digester metagenome | isolation source: pool of bioreactors CSTR01a, CSTR02a, and CSTR03a thermophilic anaerobic... | place: Denmark: Kgs. Lyngby | collected 2014-05-21 | reverse complement strand
ATCTAACCTCGGACAATCGTCTTTTTGAAGTCACCGAGGTGGAGGGGGAAGTGGCTAGAGCTAGATTCGTCGAACAGGTGGAACTCCCCGAGGAACGGTACTACTTGTCCGACCTGTTGGGCTTGGAGGCCGCCGCTGGCAAGGCTAGGGAGCCTCGCGGGATCGGGATTTACCACACCCACAATGCCGAGTCTTACGTGCCTACCGATGGCACCCACAGCATCAATGGCAAGGGCGGGATCCATCAGGTAGGGAAGGTCATGGCTGATGCCTTGAGGGAGCTGGGCATCCCCGTGTTTCACGATGAAAGCCTGCACTTGCCCCATAATCGAGGGGCTTATCGCCGCTCCCGGGCCACGGTGCTCCGCTTAATCGGCAAGGGGCCTGATGCGATTTTCGATGTCCATCGAGATGCGGCCCCTCCCGACCAGTATGCGGTGGAAATAGAAGACGGCGTTTGGGTGACGGGGGTGCAGTTGGTCGTAGGCCGGGCGAACCAGAACTTCGCCGTCAACCGCAAGTATGCCCAAAGCCTAAAGAAGGTCGCCGACATGGTCTACCCGGGGCTAGTGAAAGGGATCTTTTTCGGGCGGGGCAACTACAACCAGGATCTGACGCCGCTCAATGTCCTGTTGGAAGTAGGAGCCCACACCAACAGTCGGGATGCGGCCGAAAGGGGCATCAGGTACTTCGCCGATGTGGTCGACTATTATTTCTACGGGCCGCGTGAAGATTCCCGTACCGCGTCCTCTTTCGGGGGCCCTCGGGGAGGCGTTCGAGCGGCCCTGCGCACCCTCATTGCTATAGTCGTGATCTTCCTTCTGGGCGCCCTGGCCTTTGTTGTCATCAACAGCGGCAGCTGGGATGAAGCTAAGGAGCGACTGCGGGCCTATTGGCAGCGTTTGTGGAGAACGAAGGAACGACGCTAAACCCTCTCTCTGGCCAAGGATGATCCGCGTATTCATGGGAAAAAGGTGCTCACGTCCTTCTAGTTCAACTAACCCCTCACATCGTTCCCAAAAGGTGCAAAAATGACAAAGGAATGGCAGGAATAGTCTCCTCAGGTGATTAAATAATCTCCGTATCATTCCTGGTTGATTAAGGTTTGGCGGTGCATNNGCCTAAGGAGGGATGCCAGTTTTCACGGCAGTACCCATAATCAGGGATTAAGGAGGGTCAACGATGATCCGTCAAACAGGCAGATTAGCCCTGCTGGTCCTATGCTTGTTGCTCATTTCCGCGACTGCTGTGGCCGGGGGCAAGACCTACATCGAATTCATCTTTGATGCATCCTTCAGCATGGACCAGAAGGTCGACGGCCGCCGAACGAGGATGGACGTGGCCAAAGAAGTTATGGAAGAGCTCCTTGAAGGCCTTGAGGACCGACCGGATTTGGAAATAGCACTCCGGGTCTATGGCTCGAAGCTGACCGATGTGGTGGGCTGTAAAGACTCGATTCTCTTCCAAGAGTTCGGTCCGGTAGGTGAGGTGAGGCCGTCGATTCTGAGGACCATCAGGAGACTCAAACCCGCTGGTATGACTCCCATCGGCTATTCGTTGGAGCTGGCGGCCCAGGACTTTCCCCAGGAAGGGAACAACCGCAACGTCATCGTTCTCATTACCGATGGTGAAGAAAGCTGCAATGCGGATCCCTGCGCCATCTCCAAGAGATTGCAGGATGAGGGCCTGGTGTTAAGGCCATATGTTGTGGGCTTTGCCTTGTCAGCTTTAGAGGAAGCTAGCGTCCGCTGCATCGGCAACTACTATCCTGCCTATGACAGGGAATCGTTGTTGGCTGCCCTTCAGTCCATCATGGTCGAGGTGGTGTCGCCCCCTGCCCTCATTGTCGAGGCGTGGGCCGGTGGAGTTAACGTCACCAGGGAGGCGAAGATCGAACTGCTCGATTTCTCCGGCTATCCTGCGACCTTGGACAAAGTGGAGTCAACCTCGGAATTCATCAAGCTAATGGTCGATGAAGGGACTTATACTGTCCGGGGTACCTTTGCGGTGGGCCCCGACGAGCTGACGGCGAGCATCGCCAATGTCTTCGTCGAAAAAGGTCAGACGACTAAAGTGGTCCTCGACTTCGGCGATCTGGACGGCCGGGTCTTCTTGAGGGCCTATGCCGGCGGACAGGATGTGAGCAATCAGGTCAATATCCGCGTTGAGCAGGCTGGGCGGCCCGTACGAGCTCCCTGGTNNCCCCAGACCACCTTGGCCGCGGGGGTCTATGATTTCATCGTCACCTTGCCCATCAAAGACCGGGAGCCTTTGACGAAGCGGGTAAGCGGCGGCGTGTCCCCAAGGCAAGACACAGAGCTTAGGGTAGACCTAGGTGAGCTGCCAGCATTCCTTGAGGTGCGGGCCGTTTACCAAGACCAGGATATTACCTCCCAGTGTACCCTAGACATCTACCGGGATGGAGTGTTGGCAGAGACCTTTGCTAAAGGCAGGGACCTTTTCCGGTATGATACCACAGCCGGTGCTGTCGACCTCAACGCCGACTACCAGGGTGTGGGCAAGAAACTGGCCGGGGTGGTTTTGAGGGGTGGCGAGACTACCCAGGCGACCATCGATTTCGGCGATGTATTAGGCGCTTTGCGCATCCGGGTATTGGCGGGCGATGAGGATGTGACAAGGGAGGCCGCGGTGGAATTGTCGGGGGCAGCCATCAGGCCGACCTTGCGGGGGAACCGCTTTGAGGTTCTGCTTCCACCAGGGGTTTACGGTGTGACGGGGTCTTATCGCGGTTATCCCAGCAGAATGGAAGAGGTCGAGGTCAGAGCCGGTAGGACTGCCGAAGTGACCTTGACAATCGAAATCCCCGGCAAGATTGTCCTTGCCCCGTCGGCTGGCGGAAGGCCTTTGTCTCCAGACGTGGTTGCTGCCCGGGTCGTGCGCGAGGGGCGTATCCTGAGAGAGTTCAGTGTCTCCCTGGGCCGGCTCGAGGCGAGTGTCAATCCAGGGGTTTACAATCTGGAGTGCGTCTACCGCTCCGAACCGGAACAGAGCCGCCTGATTGAGGGTGTTGTGGTTCAAGCTGGGAAGGCGGTAGAGGTGCCGGTAGTCTTCGAAAGGCCCGGCCGGATCCAAGTACAGCTGTCCATCGATGGCAGGAAGTCCAACGAGGCCGAGATCCTGCTTTGCCAAGACAAGAATCCGTTGCGTTCTCTCCGGCAGCCAGGCGAACGGGGTCTTTTCGAAGTGGGGGTCCTGGCAGGAACCTACGAGCTGAAAGTTGTTCCTTCCATCCCGGGATTCACGGAGAGATGGATCGAGGGCATAGAGGTTAAGGAGGGGCAGCTTGTACAACGGGAAGTCAGGTTGGAAGCAAGCAAGCTGCGGGTCAAACTGTTATCCGATGGAGCGCCCTTCAAGACTGATGGTCGGGTGATGATCTACAGCATTGGCCCGGATGGTTGGGAAGCTGCGGAGTACGTTTGCGACTTGGAGCTGATTGAGCAGGGCCTTTACGAGAGCAAGCTTAGGGAAGGCACCTATGAGATTGTGCTCGTCAACCTGGGAGAGGGTTTCAAGGAAAGGCGGTTCCAGGTCGAGGTCATCGCCGGTGAAACTACGGAAAAGGTCATTGACGTTGGCGGCATGGGACGGCTTCGCATCAGGCTTTTGTCTGGGGATGAACCCTTCAGCACCGAAGGCCGGTTCTTGGTGTACGCAGAGGATGGTGATTACGCTTGTGACCTTGAGCAAGTATCGCCGGGCAATTACGAGGCAAAGCTTCCTGAGGGGCTCTATCACGTCGAGGGCAGTTACCTGGCGCCAGGTGTGAAGGAAGTTTGGTACCGGGATCTGGAGGTATTTTCCGGTGAGACGACGGCTATAACCGCTAGGATCGGCGGCATGGGACGGCTTCGCATCAGGCTTTTGTCCGGGGATGAACCTCTGAGCACAGAGGGTCGGTTCCTGGTATACAAAGAAGACGGTGACTACGTTTGCGACCTTCAGGAAGTATCGCCGGGCAATTACGAGGCAGAGCTTCCCGAGGGGCTGTATCACGTCGAGGGCAGTTACCTGGCGCCAGGTGTGAAGGAAGCTTGGTACCGGGATCTGGAGGTATTTTCCGGTGAGACGACGTCGAAAACCGTCAGGATCGGCGGCATGGGACGGCTTCGCATCAGGCTTTTGTCCGGGGATGAACCTCTGAGCACTGACGGTCGGTTCATGGTGTACAAAGAAGGCGAAGACTACGTTTGTGACCTAGAGGAAGTCTCGCCCGGCAATTATGAGGCAGAGCTTCCGGAGGGGCTGTATCACGTTCTGGCCCTCAACCTGGCGCCAGGTGTGCGGGAGGCGTGGTACTGGGATCTGGAGGTATTTTCTGGTGAGACGACGTCGAAAACCGTTAGGATTGGCGGCATTGGGCGACTGCGCATCAGGCTCTTGTCTGGGGATGAATCTCTGAGAACCGACGGTCGGTTCATGGTGTACAAAGAAGGCGAAGACTACGTTTGTGACCTAGAGGAAGTATCGCCGGGCAATTATGAGGCAGAGCTTCCGGAGGGGCTGTATCACGTTCTGGCCCTCAACCTGGCGCCAGGTGTGCGGGAGGCATCGTACCGGGACATTGAGGTAGTCGCTGGTGAGACGACGTCGAAAACCGTCAGGATTGGCGGCATGGGGCGACTGCGTATAAGGCTTCTGTCCGGTGATGAACCGCTGAGCGCCAACGGTTGGTTTGCGGTGTACAAAGAAGATGGTGATTATGTTTCGGACCTTAAGGAAGTGTCGCCGGGCAACTATGAAGCAGAGCTTCCGGAGGGGTTGTATCACGTTCAGGGCATCGACCTAGCGCCGGGGGTGGGGGAAGCGTGGTATCGGGACATTGAGGTAGTCGCTGGAGAGACGACGTCGAAAACCGTTAGGATTGGCGGCATGGGGCGACTGCGTATAAGGCTTCTGTCCGGTGATGAACCGCTGAGCACCAACGGTTGGTTTGTGGTGTACAAAGAAGATGGTGACTACGTTTGCGACCTTGCGGAAGTTTCGCCGGGGAACTATGAAGCGGAGGTTCCGGAGGGGTTGTATCACGTTCAGGGCATCGACTTGGTGCAGGGTGAGCGGGAGGTGTGGTACCGGGACATTGAGGTAGTCGCTGGAGAGACGACGTCGAAAACCGTTAGGATCGGCGGTACGGGGAGATTGCGCATAAGGCTTCTGTCCGGTGATAAGCCGTTGAGCACCGACGGTTGGTTTGCGGTGTTCAAAGAAGGTGGTTATTACGTTTGTGACCTAGAGGAAGTGTCGCCGGGCAATTACGAAGCAGAGCTTTTGGAGGGGTTGTATTACGTTCAGGGCATCAACCTGGCGCCGGGTGTGCAGGAGGCGTGGTACCAGGACCTTGAGGTAATCGCTGGTGAGACGACTTCGAAAACCGTTAGGATCGAAGATTAGGGTCGGACCCCTCCTTGATGGCGAGTGGTGCACCGATGATGATGTGGATCGATGATTACGTGAGCGATGCACAGATGACAAGGATGGGGGTCTTGGAGGCAGAACCGGCGAGTACACCATCGCGGTCCACCATTATTAGAGCTTCCAGACCCACTACGAGCGTGGAGTCATAATGAATGGAGGCGAGACGCTGGATATCGAGGTGGAATTGCCCTTCTGATTGACGTTTTCGGGATGCCCCAATCACTGGAGCGGGCGGAAGGTTGCCCGCTCCTTGCCACTTGCGAGGGTCCCCCTTGCCAAAGGCCTAGGTCTGCTGTACACTCATGCTTGTATGCGAAGAAGAATTGGAGGCAGAGGGAACCTTGAAAGTCGGCATTATTGGTTTACCACAGGTTGGCAAGACAAGTGTCTTTCGTTTACTGACGGGCAACGGGGCGGCTGCTAAGGGCCGCGCCGGCATTGGTGTGGCTTCTATTCCCGATGACCGCATTGACCTGTTGAGTGCAATGTACCGACCCAAGAAGACAACCTATGCTACTTTGACTTGTGTCGATACGGAAGCGTTCTCTCCTGGGGAGGAAGTACCCCGCTTTCTCAATGGCATCCAGGACGCGGATGCTTTGATCCAGGTAGTGGGCGGGATCGTCTCGGAGGACCCAGCTAGGCAATTGATGGCGATTCAAGAAGAGTTGGCTTTGGTCGACTGGGGGCTTTTGGAGACCAGACTGGAACGGTTGCGAAAAGAGCAGCGGCGAGTTGCAACCAATGGTCTAGAGCTTAACCTGTTGGGAAAAGCCCGGGATGCGATGGAGAGCGGCAGGCATCTGCGGACGATGGAGTTCAGCGATGAGGAGCGCAGGCTGTTGCAAGGGTACTCTTTGTACACCATGAAGCCACTCATCGTAGTGGTGAATGTGGATGAGGGGTCTTTGGAGGGGCAATATCCAGGGGAGGAAGAGATCGCTCAATGGGCCCAGGAACAAGGGGTGACGGTGGTGCCCGTCGCGGCCCAGATCGAATGGGAGGTAGCCCAGCTGCCCCGGGAGGAGCAAGGAGCTTTCATGCAGGATTTGGGGTTGTCAGAGCTTGGCATCCTACGGGTCGCCCGAGCAGTCTACACCCAACTAGGTCTCATCTCCTTCTTTACCGTAGGGGAAGACGAAGTGCGGGCATGGACCATTAAGCGGGGGACGACAGCGAAACGAGCGGCGGGGAAGATCCACAGTGACATCGAGCGGGGATTCATCCGGGCGGAGGTCGTATCCTATGATGACCTGGTCAGGTTAGGTTCAATGGCCAAAGTCAAGGAGGCGGGTCTGTTCCGTCTAGAGGGGAAAGACTACGTTATGGCTGATGGGGATGTGGTTTCTTTCCGGTTTAACGTCTAGGATCGTGTCGGGGGCGGTCCTTAGATGAGTTCCTCCCCCTTGCGATTCGATCAAAAGTGTGGTAGGATTCCATTGCAGGATGACAACCGCCCGTAGCTCAGCTGGATAGAGCGCCTGACTTCGGATCAGGAGGTCCCGGGTTCAAATCCTGGCGGGCGGGCCAATCAAGACAACGTTAAGAAGCCCATCTCGGGCTTCTGTTTTTTAGCACTTAGCTACTTGGGCAATTGGCCTCGGTGCCTTGAGATACCATAGGTATTGATGAGGATTCCTGGAAAATTGGTGGGATGGAGGTTCACAAGAGGCGATTCATGTGGTAGAATGTATGGCGAATAAGAAGTGAGCCATTAGCTCAGCAGGTAGAGCACCGGACTTTTAATCCGGGTGTCGGAGGTTCGAATCCTCCATGGCTCACCATCAGCTGCGAGAGTGGTGGAACTGGCAGACACGCAAGATTTAGGATCTTGTGCTGCAAGGCGTGGGGGTTCGAGTCCCCCCTCTCGCACCATAACTTCCAAAGCTAGGCGGAGAGAATTCCGCTGCTTTTTTTGCATGGGAAGTCTTGGCGGCCAGGGAGCCAAAACTACGAACATATTGGCAAGGCATCTTGAGGGAGGAACGATATATGAAGGTGCATGTGGAAAGGCGACCCGGCAGCCGGGTCTTCATGGAAGTGGAAGTGGAGGAAAGCCGAGTCAAGGAGGCTATAGACAAGGCTTACCGGAAGCTGGTTAAGCAGGTGAGTATACCTGGCTTTCGCCGTGGCAAGGCACCGCGGCGTGTTTTTGAATCGCATGTAGGCAAGGAGCTTCTATATAGTGAAGCGATGGAGGGGCTCGTCGCCGACAATTACCACGCAGCTGTTATCCATCATGAATTGGAACCGATCGGCTCCCCTGAGTTTGATGTCGAACCGTTGGAAGATGGCAAGCCTTTCAAGTTCACTGTTGAGGTAGATGTAAAACCTGAGGTCGTCTTGGGGGAGTACAAAGGTTTAACCGTTGATAAAGTACTGTTGAAGATTGATGATGCCAAACATGTGGAACCGGCCATCGAGAGAATGCTGGAAGAACATGCAGAGCTAATCGTCGTTGACCGGACGGAGGTTCAAGAGGGCGATTTTGTCCTCATCGACTTTGAAGGTTACGTCGAGGGCCAGCCCTTTCCCGGAGGAGCTGCCAAAGGTTTTCTGCTAGAGGTGGGCAGTGGGACGTTTGTTGAAGGGTTTGAAGAGCAGCTCATCGGCGCCAAAGTGAATGAAGAAACCGAAGTCAACCTGGTTATGCCTGAGGACTACCCGGCGGAGGAACTGGCGGGCAAGGATGTTTCCTTCAAAGTAACCGTGAAAGAAATCAAGGCGAAGCAGCTCCCGGAGCTGAACGATGAATTTGCTAAAGATGTAGCCAACTGTGAATCTGTTGAAGAGCTGAGGAACCAGATGCGGCTCGGGATGGAACGGGCTGTTGACGACGAGGCCGAGAAAGATGTGCGGCGTCAGCTCGAGAACCTCGTGGTCGAGAATGCTGAGCTTGAGCCTCCGGCAGGGCTGGTGGAGAGAGAACTCGATCGGCTAATTGCGGTCCTGAGGAATGACCTGGCGCGAAGGGGCATTGCCCTCGAGGATTACATGGAGAGTGCGGGCATTGATATGGACCGACTGCGAAGCGATTTTCGTGAAAGGGCTGAATGGAACGTACGGCGTGACTTCGTCCTTTATTCTATCGCCGAGAACGAAGGAATTCGAGTCGCAGAGGAAGAAATAGAAACCATGATTGAGGGCATGATAAATGCCGAATCTGATCGTGAGAAGGCTCGAGAGGAATGGTGGGGGGTTGTCGGCGATTGGTTGTTGAAATCCAAGGTCATGGATTTCCTGGTGGAAAATGCCGAGATCAGGGTAGTTGAGAAAGATGAAGCTGCTACAGAGGAGACGCCAGTGGAAGAGACGGAATAGCTTCCTCTCCAACACAACAAGGAGGTGCCCCTTCTGTAGTCGGCCCTCATAGGAGAGCATATATTGAAGGGGAGGATGGGGGTATATGAGCACCTTAATACCGATGGTAGTTGAGCAAACAAATCGGGGAGAAAGGGCGTACGATATTTACTCCCGGCTGCTCAAGGAGAGAATAGTCTTCATCGGCGGACCCATCGATGATTACACGGCGAATTTAGTTATTGCTCAGCTGCTCTTCTTGGAAAGCGAAGATCCCGATAAGGATATTCACCTATATATCAACAGCCCGGGGGGTGTGGTTTACTCGGGACTGGCGATCTACGATACGATGCAATATATCCGTCCCCCGGTGTCAACGATCTGCATCGGCATGGCCGCTAGCATGGCTGCCCTGCTATTGACGGCCGGGGCCAAGGGCAAGCGATTCGCGCTGCCTTACTCCCGCATCATGATTCATCAGCCCATGGGAGGAGTTCGGGGCCAAGCGACGGAGATCGAAATTGAGGCTCGCGAAATTCTGCGGCTGAAACGAATCGGACATGACATCTTGGTGAAGCATACAGGTCAGGACCTCGCCAAGATTGAACAGGATACGGAGAGGAATTACTACATGTCCGCAGAGGAAGCCAAAGAGTACGGTTTGATCGATGGCATCTTGGATAAAGGGCTTAAGGCGGCGGAATAGTCCAGGGGCCGTTGCAAGTCTAGTGGTGATGCTTCCTTAAGAGGTGATACGATGTTTAAGTTTGGGGAGGAGAAGGGCCAACTTAAGTGCTCCTTCTGTGGCAAGATTCAAGAGCAAGTCAAAAAACTGATCGCTGGCCCCGGGGTTTACATCTGCGATGAATGCATTGAGCTCTGCAACGAAATCATTGAGGAAGAGCTCAATGAGGACATGGATGTGGATTTGGGGAGCATCCCCAAGCCAAGGGAGATCAAGGAGACCCTCGATCAGTACGTAGTCGGCCAGGAGCAAGCGAAAATCGCCCTGTCTGTTGCTGTGTATAACCACTACAAGCGGATCAACTGCGGCATGCGCATGGATGACGTGGAGCTGCAAAAGAGCAATGTCCTTCTCCTGGGTCCTACCGGCTGCGGGAAAACCCTTCTTGCCCAGACTCTGGCCAAGATATTAAATGTGCCTTTTGCCATCGCTGATGCCACATCTTTGACGGAAGCAGGCTACGTCGGGGAAGACGTGGAGAATATTCTGCTCAAGCTGATTCAAGCCGCCGATTACGATGTGGAGCGAGCCGAAAGAGGCATCGTCTACATCGATGAGGTTGATAAGATAGCCCGTAAGTCGGAGAATCCCTCCATCACTAGGGACGTCTCCGGTGAGGGTGTGCAGCAGGCCCTCCTTAAGATCTTGGAGGGGACTATTGCCAGCGTTCCGCCCCAGGGTGGACGCAAACATCCCCATCAGGAGTTCATCCAGTTGGATACGACGAACATCCTGTTCATCTGCGGGGGGGCCTTTGACGGTCTGGAGAAGATTATCGAGGCCAGAGTGGGTAAGAAGACCATGGGCTTTGGGGCGGACATCCGGCGGAAAGAGGAAAAGCAGATCGGCGATATTCTGCGACAAATCATGCCCGAAGATCTGTTGCGCTACGGCTTGATTCCGGAATTCGTCGGGAGATTGCCTGTGATCGTTGCCCTCGATAGCCTGGATGAAGATGCCTTGGTGAGGATTCTCACCGAGCCCCGCAATGCCCTAGTGAAACAGTTCCGGAAGCTCTTCGAGATGGACGGCGTTGAACTAGACATTACAGAGGACGCCTTAACGGCCATCGCCCAGGAGGCATTGTCTAGGAAGACCGGGGCCAGGGGGCTGCGGGCCATCCTAGAAGAAGTCATGCAGGAGATCATGTATGATATTCCATCCCGGCGGGATGTCAAGAAGTGCGTGATCACAAGGGAGACTATCGTTGACAAGGAGCCGCCTCGTCTGGTGTTGGTGGATCGTAAGGTGAAAAAGGAAGAACCTGCCTAGGTTCATGGAAATTGAAAACAACTGCGGGACAGTCGATCAGCGGCTGTCCCTTTTTATTTGCAGCCCAAGAGAGTCAAGCCGGGCGCATCTAAGCGACCCGGGGGATATGACCGGTTTAAAAGGGGGGGTGCCAGGGAATATTACAGTTGTAAGGAGGGATAGACCTTCAATGGAGATGATGGGTGTGTTTGGAGTGGTCAATCTAATCTTTGCTGTGGTTATCGGTCTTTACTTCTGGAACCTGCTCAGAGCCCAACATACGAGTCGGTCTGCAGTCGACCGAGAATCCCGCAAGGAAATGGAAAAACTAGAACGAATGAAGGCCATATCCTTGAGCGAGCCCCTCTCCGAACGCACTCGACCTACGAAGTTCGAAGAGATCATTGGCCAAACTGAAGGCCTTCGCGCTTTGCGCGCAGCCTTATGCGGTCCAAACCCCCAGCACGTGATCATCTACGGTCCTCCCGGAGTGGGCAAGACCGCAGCGGCAAGGGTCGTGCTGGAAGAGGCTAAAAAGAACCCCGCGTCTCCTTTTCGAGAAGACTCTAAGTTCGTTGAGATCGATGCTACAACGGCTCGTTTTGATGACCGGGGGATAGCCGATCCCCTGATGGGTTCGGTGCACGACCCGATTTATCAGGGAGCGGGACCCTTGGGCATGGCCGGCATTCCCCAACCTAAGCCCGGTGCGGTGACCAAAGCCCACGGCGGACTTCTTTTTCTCGATGAAATCGGGGAGCTTCATCCGATCCAAATGAACAAGCTTCTGAAAGTCCTCGAAGACCGGCGGGTGTACTTGGAAAGTGCATATTACAGCGCGGAGGATACCAACATTCCCCAGCACATCCACGAGATCTTTCAAAAGGGGCTGCCTGCCGACTTCCGGCTAGTGGGGGCCACTACCAAGATGCCCGAGGATATCCCCGTGGCCATTCGTTCTCGCTGTGTCGAGATATTCTTCCGCCCCTTGCGGCCCGATGAGGTGATGGCCATCGCTTTGAATGCCGTAAAGCGCATTGGTTTCGAAGCGGAAGAAGGGGCGCTCAATGTGATCAAACGCTACGCGGCTAATGGCCGGGAAGCGGTGAACATGGTCCAGCTAGCGGCGGGACTGGTCCAGACGGAGGGCCGAAAGGTTTTGCGGCGAGAAGACCTTGAGTGGGTGGTCAACAACGGTCAGCACAATCCCCGTCCCGACTATCGGCTTCCTGATCATCCCCAGGTGGGGTTTGTCAATGGCATGGCTGTCTACGGCCCGAACATGGGCACACTCATCGAGATTGAGGCATCGGCAATCCCAGCGGCCCAGACCAAAGGGAGCGTTATCATCACTGGCGTCATCGACGAAGAGGAGATGGGTGGTCATGGACGGACGGTGCGCCGCAAAGGGATGGCTAAAGGCTCGATGGATAACGTGATTACCGTCCTTCGCCGTAATCTAGGGCTATGCCCTCATAAGTATGATCTACATGTCAATTTTCCGGGCGGGGTGCCGATCGATGGACCTTCGGCAGGGATCGCCATTGTCACCGCTTTGTATTCCGCGATCACCGATCTTCCGGTAGACAACTTGGTGGCAATGACAGGGGAGATTTCCATCCGGGGATTTGTTCGTCCGGTGGGTGGAATTGTGGCGAAGCTGGAGGCGGCCCGACTGGCGGGCGTGCGCCGGGCGATCATCCCGAAAGAGAACTGGCAGGATACCTTTGCCCAACTGGGGACCATGGAAGTTGTCCCCGTTGAGAGGATCGAAGAAGTCATTGAACACGCAATTGCCTCACAGCATAGGGCCAAGCTGACTCCCCTCACCGCAGGGCTTTGAGGAGGCTTTTTCGCTCCCGACTTCTAGGTAGTGGCCTATGCAATGAAAACCATCGTGTTGTCCAGAACCGGCCCCGAGCGGGGGTAGAAGCCCTCAGCTTGGGGCTTCATCGCAAGGGCATATGCTAGGAAGAGCGGCCCTTCGTGTCTTGCTGGATGCCCTTCATCTAGGGTGCACTAATCCCATCGATCTACTTGCTTCCTCCCCTTTCCTCTGATAGAATCTCTATCTGTAGGTGCACCGGTCTTTAGACCTTGCTGCTGCCTAGCAGAGAGGGTCTGTCCCCCTTAGGTGGAAGGAGATTAGTAGATATGTCCCGAATTATACACAGGTTATGTCTGTCAGTTCGCCGACAAATATGTAGTTAGGGTGATGGTGTATGGCTGTTCAACGTGAAGACATTGAGCTCGCTGTCGACATCCTGCCCATCCTGCCCTTGCGCGGACTCCTTGTTTTTCCTTATATGGTAACCCCTCTCGATGTAGGCCGTCCCAAGTCCGTTGCCGCTTTGGAAGATGCGGTCATGCAGGGGCGGCACATGTTCCTTTGTGCCCAAAAGGACAGTACGATTGAAGATCCGGCTGCCAAGGATGTTTACACCATCGGGACGGTCTGTGAGATCAAGCAGATCCTGAAGATGCCCGAAGGACAGATTCGGGTCCTAGTGGAGGGACTCTATCGTGCCCGCTTGTTGAAAGTGGTCCAGAGCAGTCCCTTTATGCAGGGCCAAATCCAGCAAATAGATGAGGTTAGCGAAGAAGGCCGCGAGATGAAGGCCCTGATGCGGCTTGCTCTCGACCGCTTCGAGGATTACGTTAAGCTCAGCAAGCGGGTCCCGACGGAAATGCTCGTTGCCCTTAACGGCATCGAAGAGCCGGGCCGTCTGGCCGATACGATTGGCGCGCAGTTAAACCTGGGTTTAAGTAAACGCCAGGAATTGTTAGAGGAACTGTCGGTCAGGCAGCGGCTGTATAAGATCAGCTTAGCCCTCGCTGAAGAGTTGGAGATCCTGAAGCTGGAGAGAAGGATCCATTTGCAGGTGCGTCAGCAGATGGAGAAAGCCCAGAAGGAATACTATCTGCGGGAGCAGATGAAGGTGATCCAGCGGGAATTGGGCGAAGGGGATGGACAGCAATCGGAGATCGAAGAGCTGAGCCGACGCATTGAAGAGGCTGGGATGCCTCTCGAGGCCCATGAAAAGGCTCTTCACGAGCTGGGGCGGCTGGAGAATATGCCTCCCATGGCGGCGGAAGCAGTAGTCGTCAGGACTTATCTTGACTGGCTGATCAACCTGCCGTGGAATGTTTATACAGAGGACCAGCTCGACATTAACCGGGCCCAGGCAATCTTGGCTGAAGACCACCACGGGCTGGAGAAGGTCAAGGAGCGGATTTTGGAATTCTTGGCTGTCCGTCAGCTAGGCGGGCAGCTCAAAGGTCCGATCTTGTGTTTTGTCGGTCCGCCCGGCGTTGGCAAGACTTCCCTAGCCAAGTCAATTGCTAGGGCGATGGGCCGCAAGTTTGTGCGCTTCTCCCTGGGAGGAATCCGTGATGAAGCGGAGATCCGGGGGCACC
>LFRM01093608.1_pt1 | contig 14151 bp, 6 predicted proteins | sample 618341 | NCBI WGS metagenome assembly LFRM01 (sample SAMN03654438, study PRJNA283298) | anaerobic digester metagenome | isolation source: pool of bioreactors CSTR01a, CSTR02a, and CSTR03a thermophilic anaerobic... | place: Denmark: Kgs. Lyngby | collected 2014-05-21 | reverse complement strand
GTAACAGAACAAGTTTTGCGCCTACCCTCTTGGTGTGGTCGAAAAGCATGAGGAAACGTCAATAATTATCATGTCAGGCGCGTTCTAATTCAAAATCGGATGTAGAGTTCGCTCCCTGACCGACTTTCTTGATACCAATCAGCCCAACGAACAAGCCCAGACCATATAGAATCTCGCTGATCCGCATGACCGTAACGGCTTGTTGCCCCATCACAAGATTCAGTGTTTCCATAATGTTCAAATTATAAACCGTTGTTGCGATAACACCAATTGCGCCAAAGATGGCAAGGAGTCTCCAGCTTGTGAGGATGGAAAGAATCACGATCATTGGAATGACCAGTCTAAGACCAAGCTCAAGCAAAATAGGCTGAGTCAATGGCTGGCGAGAAATGACATACTGAATTGTACTCCAATTTTCATAAATCAGAATACCCAGCAAGAACAAGCCTGTAGTGACGCTGTTCCTTTTTCCCTTTGCTTGACTTGAAAACAATTCAACAAACAAAACAGGTGCAGCAACTGATCCGACGAGCATGTACATTTCCACACCAAAGACATCTAAGAAATACTTGGAAAAATCTTTGCCGGCAGTCAGCTGTGTGCCTTGATAGAGCATGTAAGCCAGATAGCCGAACTGAATAAGAACCGAAATAATCAATAAGGCGTTCGCAAGCTTTGTTAGCTTAGGCACCCTCCGCTTCATGATTTATATACCTCCAACTGTTAATGTGCAGCCATGGTCATCAACTTGGTCTGTTATCGATTTCCAAGATGTAAATACTCCTCGTCCCAGACAACTCACAAATAGTTTTTACAGTTGCTTTTCAATATTGCTTTGCGTATATATCAACAATTGATAATTACAAGGCATCGCAGTTTTATTCACCGTCACCTCCGCCTTGGGAATTAGCTAACGATGCCCGCTGAATTAGCTCCGTATTTTGTTCTAACGAGACAAAACGGTCAAAGTCGCTTTGGAACAAACGGTCTTGGATGATGCGATACTTTTCAAATTCAGTTTCTGCATGTTGATTGGCGATTTCGGCTGTGACTTTGCCGGCGTGTTTAAGTACCTCGCGGTCTGCGACCTGCAAGAAGAGGTTCAGCCGTTTTTCCCAATCTTCCATCGTCATCGGGATTTTGCGGGCTGCCATATCCTCCGCCACATCAAGGTAGGCACCCACAATCCGGGACATGGCCGCTAGTTCGTCCTCGCTGAGATAATTCTTGCCGATAGAAACGTCATACTGCTGAATCTTGCCCTTTGGTGCTTCTTTCCAAGTGGTCAGCCCCATGTGCTGCTTTTGCGCGTCTGCCCGGTCAACAATGAGTTCGGCGGCGGTATGCCCGTGAATTGCCCAGTGCAGTTTGTTTTGCACGGTGGCAAAGAACCGCTTTGTCGCCGCTGCGGTGATATCATAGTCAAGGGAAGTCGCGTAGACATCTGTCAATTTTTGATAGAACTTGCGCTCCGACAGACGTATCTCGCGGATACGCTGCAGTTGCTCTTCAAAGTACTGCTCGGTCAGCACAGAGCCACCCTGTTTAATACGCTCGTCATCCATGACGTAAGCTTTGATGGTATATTCTTTGATGATATCTGTCGCCCACTTGCGGAACTGCACAGCGCGTTCACTGTTCACCTTATAGCCCACGGCAATAATCGCCGAGAGATGATAGTGCTTGGTGTTATAAGTTTTGCCGTCGGCGGCAGTTATTCGAAAATTTCGAATAACTGAATTCTCCTCCAGTTCGTGATCCTGGAATATTTTCTTTAAATGATAATTGACAGTATGTGTTTGAACATTGTACAACACGCCCATCATTTTCTGCGTCAGCCATACATTCTCGTCAGCATAGACCGCCTCGACGCCGCCCTCGCCGGTCGCCGCGATAAAGGTCAGATACTCCGCAGCCGAAGAGCGGATTGTGATGTCGTCCTGTCTTTTCTTTGCCATCATTTCACCCTCACCTTCGTGTTCAGTGTTAGCAGCTTGAATATCTCATATACCTTAGTTTTTTCGGTTGAACCGGTCAAACTGCTGTTGCGGAACATCACGCTGAACCAGTAAGGCATCCCGGTGGTTTCGTTGAGCAAAGCGAAGCTGCCTGCCTGAATGACGCCGGCTGAAATTGAGAACAGGGTAAACTTGGCAAACTGGATGAACTGGCGGTGAATAGCGGGTGGGGTGGATGGATTGGTGTGGTTCATGAGGGGGAGTTCTCCTTTGATGATTGGCACGAGGATGTTCAGGGCAGATTGTACCACTCCCATGCCAGGTGTAGTAGGGCAACATATTCATGAAATAAGTGTCGTCTTCCCGAATTTGGGACATCCATCATAGCGTTGTTTAACGAACATGAAAAATCAGTCTCCGACCTGGCACTTCTTTCAGTCCATTTGATAACACTAAGCCATCCGAAATTGTTTTGTAAACTTACTCATGCATTACGATAGTCTCCCCATATTTATATGTCTCGAAAGAAGCTAGCAGTTAAGATTATCGAGTTCGTAATTCTCAAACACATTTTTTTATCTTACAATAACTCAGTTTAAGATCTCCCATGAGCCCAAACTCAAATAAATGTTTACTCAGCCCTGCTCAATAAGTATACTAGGAGGTATGTAAATTTCTTCAGTGCCTAATGGGATAGAACTTATAATAAATCAATCTATAAATGCCAATATTCCATTTCTGATTGATGTGCCAATGTTTAATTTACGAATTCCACAACCAAATAGAATGTCAACAAAAGCATCATAATCATGTAGATATACTCTGGTTGCTTCGCCCTCCCCAAACTCTGTACTATTAAATTTCGTATTTTTCTGTTTAATTTGACGTTTTGTGAACGTAGTCATCTGATTTCCGTTTCTATTATCAATTACTTCCGGTATGGAAATATACCACATTTTCTTTTGTTGGTTATAATGGTCATAAAACAATTCCCTGGTTTGATTGTCTTGAAAACGCACTGTTAACCTTCCGCCAGTCTTCTGGTTTAGAACCTCGCCATATCCCCATTGTAAGCTAAATACTGCTGTTCCTACCACATCTTTATTTGACTCATGAGGAATGTTTTCAATGCTTTTGTTAATGTGAATAGAGTGCTTATTGACATCATCTTTAATCGAATCCTCTCTCTTTTTTGTACCCTCCTTACCTAATTCTTGTTCTTGGAGTAACAATCCCTGCTGTACTTCAACTAAATGAGTTGCAGTAAACGTAATCTCATCCTTTCCAATTGGTATGTGTATTGGCTCTTGTGCTTTCTTTATGTCGAAGCAACGGATATAGTCAATAAACGGTGTAATAATTCCATCTATACTTCGAAATCCTCTGAAACTAGCTGCACAATTTGGGCATAAAGATAAATACATATAGGCCATTTCACGCAACATGTCTCTGTCTTTTTGGATTTGTGCACTTTCTGGAAACGATGTGGGAAGTTTACACATCTGGCATGCTGTCTTATTTAAGTGTTCGGGATATGTGTACATGCTGGATAAGTATTGACGATTATATTTACCATTATACGTTACTCGATCTGGTTGCATTTTCATTTCGTATTTCACACGAATCGAGCTTTGATAATTTTCTTCAGTTTTGCGAATCAAACGATTAAAATTATAAATTGGACGAGTTGGAAAGTCAAAATTCAAGTCTGTTGATTTAATTGCACCTTCTTGTAATATCATGCGCACATCATCCAAGGAAAACTCAAAATAATCTTGTAGCAATGCATCTAGAGTGGCCTCTTTCAAATTTTCTCCACCTTGAAGAACTGATGTCATAGTCTCTTGAAATCTATCTTTTTCATTTTTTTGAAAATCTAACAAATCATAAATATAAGAATTAACCTTTACATTCCCATATATTTTCTCATCTAAATCGTATTTCGATATTTCTGATGGGCTGTGAAGTATGCCGTCTTTTGAAAATAACCATTTTCGAAAATGTAATTCATAGATTACTGTGGCAAATGAGGGAACACGTGCAGCTATGGCTTTACCTTTAATTCTATTCCCACTCAAGTGAGATTCATATAAGAACAACATTTCCATCAAAATCCTGGATTTTTTTTTAGTATTGCTATCGTTTGGATTTTTTATAATATATTTAGTTACTTCCTCTAGGTTCTCAAAAGTCAGCTTCGAGTAAAATCCAGTCTCATCTCTTTCCTGAGAGTTGCCACTGAATACAGTATATTCCCAGGGACTAGAAAAACGATTATTTGCAATATAGGCTCGAACTCCAAGAAACTCCAGCATTTCAGTGTCAACTTCATTATCTGTGTAATAGTCATCGTCAACAATCATTACATCCGTGCCATAATAATAATCTGCAGCAGATACCCCTTCTTCGGTTCTGGAAATACTACAAATATTATCACCCGGGCAACAAAAAGAACCATCAATGCATCTAATAATGGCATATCCTCGGAGTGTTTCCTTAACTTTGCTTGCTTTGTCTGGATTTTTCATGTACTGAATGCACTGTTTTAAATATTTAAAATATACTTTCTTATCTATTGAATCACATTTGCTCATATCCTTTTTAATGGACTTAATGAATCTCATAAATGCATCAGGTTTTGTCAACCCTAAAATACTCCTAAATAAGGTAGGATGCTGTTGAAAAGTGTCCTCATTTATATACAAGATGTCATTAAGTATGGGTAAATCAGGTAAAAATACATTAATTTCCCATTTATTATCTTTTAAAATATACGGTGGTACAAAGTGATCTCTAGAGGTCTTTATAAACGGTACATTTAGTAACGATCCACGTGAAGGACTTAGCGTGTTTCTAAGCAAGCCCGTGGTTTCTCCCAGGCGATATAAATAATTGTAGAATTTGTTCATCCACTCCGCGTCTCTATGAAGAAAATACTCTGAACGATTACCTAAATACTTCGATAGATCCTCTTGACGAATAACTTTCACCTCAAGTTGATTTACCAAGTAGCGGTGAAGATTACCGAACTGTTGGCTCGTTTCTGTCAACACTGTAGGAAGCCACTCGATTTGTTTCAACCGGTGTTGCTTTATAGAGTTAAGCTCCTCATTTTCTGATGGTGAATCTGGCGGTTCATTAATAAGTTCCGCAAGGCAGTGACCTTGAAACACTTCTACTAACTCCTGAGCCCTAGCAATCACTGCATTCCCAGCCTTAACATATGCACCATTGACCGTTGGTATTATAGGATGATTCTGCATTAAATTAACTGTCTGTTTGTACAGTGGCTCTAATAACCAATGATCAGAAAAATTTGATGGCGAAATTGGTAACAATGCTAAAAATTCTATTGTTAGCAATCTTCTGTCTTTTATATCCAAAACACTTTCATGCAACAGGACCGATGTGAGTAAAGCGAGTGAACGATTTTCCTCGTTATCAGTTGGAATGCTGCTTCTATTTGGCGTAGTTCGATAAGGACCTTGGACTATAAAAGATAATTTACTTTCCGTTTCTGTTGGGAAATAAACAGAAATGTAAGGATTTTTTGCTGCAACGAAATGCTCTTTCCCTTCTTTGTCCATTTGAAATTGATATGCTATGTCTACTGACTTTAGCGGATTATCTGGCAACATTTTAGAGTATTTTAAATATTTTTTATGATCAGAAACACCATCAATTAAAAAATAAATCTTACTACAAATAGAACTCAGGCATTGCTTTTCTATGCGATAATCGCCTTTTTTCTGATAATCTGATAAATTGATTTCATACCTTATGCTTTGTAGATTGCGCATGAACAACAACGTCTCACAGCCTAATGAATTGAGCCTTTTCGAAAGTACCCTCTTTAATTCATTAACGTCTACGTATCCTGAAAAATCTTTTCCTGCACAGTACGGGAAAACAAATCTTGTTGTATATTGCTTTGGTATCCATACTTGAGGGATATCTCTGGGAGTCGTGAAATCGTCAATCTCAATCGCAAATGCAGGCGTATCAAGGTTGTCTTCTATTGGCTGGCTAAATACCTGAACCCGCTCACAAATACTGAATACCGACTTAAAGCCTACACCAAATTCTCCGATGAGGTTATAGTCTCGAGTTTTATCAGAGTTTCCAATATCACATAAGGCGGAGAGGTTTTGCAATGTAAACGGTCTGCCATCATGAAATACCTCAAGCCCTACATCTGTTTGCAAAAAGTAAATTTCAGCTGCACCAGCATCTTCGGCGTTCTGAAGCAATTCATATATAAAATGCGACTTGTCAGTATAAAGTTGGATAATCCGTTGCAAAGAGCGCAGTAACATTCCATCTCGGTCCTGCCTTATCTTAATTACATCAGCTATGCTCATGTTTTCGCCTCCATAACGTTCAATACACCATTTATAAGCAACTGCACATGAATGTCAGAATGCTTCAATTCATTCTCCAATGCTGCTATTTGTCTACTGTGTTTGTTTTCAGCATTCTCTAGCTCAGCTGTACGCATCCTGATGATGTTCTCATTATATGCATCATTTATCCTCTGTTGTAGGATACGTCTTCTTGTAGCGATTTGATAATCAAGACTCTGTTTTCGGAATCGATACGAAGCTTCTGCATCCAATTTCTGTTTTTTCTTAGCAGCATCCCACAAAGTGAAATGATTTTTCTCCAACATATCCCATTTTTCTTGAAACACTTCAACTTGCAAAGAGTCTGATAAAGCTTCCTGAAGGACTTTAAACAATTCAGTTTGAACCTGTTGATTAGCGCAAATTGGTACTAATATCTGTTGCTGCCTATAACCAACATACTCCCAGCAGTATATTGCGAAAGGATACTGCCCTACTGGAAGTTCACCTTGTACAGCTCGAACCCCCAGATATAATTTATCTTTTGTGAGAAATTGTTGTGCAGCTTGCCTGACCAAAGGATGTGCATTTGTAAAGAAAAATGCACTGCGATTTTGCTCTGCACATTTTGAGTCAAAAGTAACATGACAATTGGGCGTTGTACCTTTCAGATAGTTTTCCCATTGCTTTTGAAGCAGTGATTTAGTGACATTGGTATTCTTTTTTTCAGGCAACAAAGCTTGTCGGGACTGTGCAGACAGACGAAGGGTCTTTAGTTTTCCATCTCCTAATATGTATTGACCTTTTCCAATTATTTTACTAAAAAAACTATTAACAAGGCTTTCGATAGCAGCTGGTGTGATCCATGGATTCTCTGCTGCAGACAATTCTCGGCTTATTAGACTAAAGTCAAAACCAAATAGGTGTTTCTCATTCTCTTCCATTTTTTGCATTTCTTGCAACTGCAAGATTTCATTATCAGCCATCCGACTAAATTTTTCATTGCGTTCATGCGGAGTTAGCTCAGGTGAATTAACGATCTCCTCTATTTTTCCGCTAATCTCACCAAGGATTTCAGCACACTCACCAATATTGTTTTCGAAAATTCCTATCCGCCAAAGGCAACGGTGGTAAATCTCAGCATCAACGGTTCCTTCCGTAACCATGTTGACAATTCGAACTACTTCGCTCTTTTGACCTCTCCGGTCAATACGTCCGATTCTTTGCTCGATCCGCATCGGATTCCATGGTAAATCGTAATTGATCATCATGTCGCAGAACTGATAATCCAGTCCCTCAGAACCAACTTCACTAAAGAGCATGACATCAATCGCTTCTTGATCTTGTCTGTTGAGTTCAAATCTTCTTCGAAGATCATAGCGCAAATCATCTTTGGTGCTTCCATCCACTTGGCTTAACCTGACGGGAAATGTCATTAACTTTTTCCGAAGATAAGCTAGGGTATGTAGAAAAGTGCTAAATACAATAATCTTATTGTTTTCCTGTTTTTGCTTCTCAATCACTAATTTAATGAATGATTCAAATTTCGGGTCTTCCTCTGGTATCTCTTCTGCAAGATTTAATAATTGTTTTGCTGAATCTGAAACTGTTTTATGAATAATTGTTGATTGATCTATCGACTCAAAATCTATATCTGGATCGTCTGTGATTTGCGCGAAGCGTCTATCAATATAGCCACGAATGGATGGAGCTAACCCAAATATGCAACTTGCAGCCTGCCTGGTTAGCATGCTCATCATAAATGAGACGTTATTATTTGAATGTAAAAATCGCAAAGCTGTAGCTTCGAATCTCAATAGTTCATCATGAAGCAATTGTTGTTTTGGAGTGAAACAAACCGAAATTGTATCAGTTCTCCTAATACAAAAATCCTGAATATCTTGCCGCCTAGTTCGTGATATCATATTATGGAAACTATGGAATCCTTCAATTATTGGCACAAGATGGAGCCGTTCTTCATCGGTCATTTCTGTCTTGGTCAATTTGTTCATTGCTAGCTTATAGTTTGGATCTGGTGCAATTACCATTGACCCCCATTGTGTTTGAGCCGCTTCTGAGAGGCTAGCCTGCGCTAACTCCTTCCACTCTGGGATATTGGTACGTACCGAATGTAATGCCTTATTAATAAACAAATTTGGCTGAGCCATCATCTGGAATGTGGCTTGATCCAAGACCACATCTGGTCGAAGTGTATTTAATAGAGTGTACAAGTCTTCATTACCCGTTTGCAGTGGAGTGGCAGTCAGGAAAAGAACAGCATCAGCATGGTCGCAAAAAAAACTGACTGCGGCATGAACATATGTCTCACTGTTGCGGATATGATGAGCTTCGTCAACGATGACTAAATCAAAGTGCGGAGCAGGATCCAAATCCAACAAACCTGAACCTTTTGCTTTTCGACTCTTTTGACCTGGTACACCATATAATAATTGTGAACTTAAGAGAGAATAAGGAAGAATTGCCTTTCGATATCGTTCTGGCCAAACACCATCACGATTAGTATCATAAATGATTTGCCTTAATATCGGCCCACTAATTGGAACAAATGATTCATCGAACCTATTCATTTCAAGTTCCCATTTCCGCTCTGCTACCAGTGGTTTTGGGCAAATGATCAAGACAGAATCAATTTCACCTCGTGCCTGTAATTCCTTGAGCACCAAGCCTGCTTCAATCGTTTTCCCAACACCCACACTATCAGCGATCAATAAACGCGGAGAATCCGATTGAATAATCTTTAACGCTGGCCTGAACTGATACGGGACAAAATCAATACGAGCGGAATGAAGAGAATATAAAGATTTATTAGACGGATTAGTGATGTTATATGCCGTAAGTGCATTTCTGAGCATTTCAATCCCAATTGATTGAATACTTGCCTCATATACAGGAAGAATTTGTCCCTCATAAAATATTCGGATAGCATTATCAATAAAAACACTGTACTGAGCTGTCCCATCAAGATCCTTGATGGATACAACATATCCCCTTTTTGAAGAATCACTCACCAATGAAACAAGACTATTTATCAAGATTGACCCTGCTTGTTGAATCACCTTGGATGTTGTCAAGAATGATGCTTGAGGAATGGTTGGTTTCACTACCTTCACTTGTTCTATAAACTCATGGATACTCTTAATAGCATTTGAGTTTTCAGAGTAAAGTTCTAAAAAGTGAATTAGCACCTCCATATCAGGTTTAATAACATCAATTGTCATGGTTTCTTCTGTTGCATGAGCCCAGTTGTTGCGGACAGATACTAGGTTTTTGATCGCTTCACGCCACTCATATTGCATATAATGTGTTTCACGGATCTGGTTCCAGCAGCGATCAGCGACTCTCAATAAAGCAGCTAAATCAAGAGAAGCTAATCTGTCTATCCCATGCTCCTTAATCCGTTGATGCTGGTAAAAGCTCAAATTTCCAAGAACACATTCATCCCACCAGTGAGGTGATACCTTTGGCAGTCTTTCAGATAACCACTCTACCAAAACGGTCCGCGAGAGCTCAAGATTCTTTGTCATTTGAATGATCATATCGTGTTTTGTGATCATGTAAGCTTACCTTCCTTTGGTGTTGCCGAATATTTCGGAAATAACAAAAAGAGAAAAATAACTAAATATCATAACATTCAGGCCGCGTCGCATGAGGTAAAGTTGTGATTAGATATTAAATACATACTCTTGCAGCTTTTTTTCAACATCCAGAGAGTTGAGCCCACCCAACGGAGAATCTTCACTTGTAATGAGAATTACATTGTCTTCAATCGTTGATTCCTCAGCAGGAACAATACCTTCATCAAGATAAGCTTGCCTCTTCAGAAGCCATTTTTCTTTGTAATCTTGTTTGGTGAGCAGTCCAAGATGTTCCCAGTAAAACTTTCTACCGGTCTGCAAATCATCAATGATAAAATCCGGTTTAATGCTTCGCCCAGACTTTAAGACCAGTTTATTTTCATATGCATATGACAATAAACCTTGCTTTTCAAAACTATAAAGAATGTTTGCTATTAGGGCTTCGCTCTTGGAAATGACAGGTTCTCCTTTTAAAGTAATATTGACATAGCGGGAATCATAATGTTTCTTCTCAAACTCGATAATTTGAGGAACATGGAACAAATCAGTTAATCTTCTGCCTGTTTCCGAGTACTCTTCTCCGGCATATCTTAAAAATGGAGCAAACTCGCCTTGATGTAAGATTACTATTTTATCTTTTTGTCGTGTCAATGCAGTATACAGCAGTTCCCTAGATAGCAAGGGATTGTTAGCTGGCAAAATTAGAAACACTATCCCAAAACCGCTCCCTTGTGACTTGTGTACACTGATGCAATATGCCAATTCAAAATCATAAGACTTTTCACCCTCGTCAAACGAACCTTGTGAAAAGGAGTATGCATAGCCAGGCTGAGATGAAAATGAAATCCAAACAAAAGGTTTCTTTCGAAAATCTGACTTGGTGTATTGTCCAACAACACTGCCAATCTCACCGTTTGCCATGTAACACAACGGTCTTTTCTTATCGTCCTTGCTAATCACGCGCTGTGGCCTGATAGTGCGATTCCCTAAGTTAATAACCTTGTCACCGTATACAAAGTTATCTCTTCCTTGTGGGTCCGGAATATGTGACCATGGTTGGAGTGCTTTGATGATAGTATTGAGACGAAACTCTTTTTGAATTAGTTTGTTGATCTCTTTTACACCAAACAAATGTCCATTTACAGGAGAAAGAATCTGCCATTTTTCAATGGTATTCTCGGCATAATCGTAATTGAAGAACTTCCCTAAAGTACGCCCAAGTGCCTTATCTTCAAAGCTCCCCTGCAAATCATGGTTGTTGAGCTTCAGGTTTTCTTTTAAAACTTGGAGGAGTGTACTCTTCAAATCCTCACCTGTATCCCACCGCACCAAATCAATCGCGCTATATTTATGCATGGCAATTTCAGATAAGACATCACCAATACCTTCATAGTCAAACTTCTGTGCATCTCCATAAAAACGACTTAAAGCAATGTCACCACGTGGTTTTCCTTCGCTAGATTTTTGTCTGGATATATTTGTTAACTCTGCATAAGCCATCCCTATAGTTTCATTGAGTGGCTTTAGTCTTTGAACCAAGTCAAAAAATGGTCGACCTGCACCAATTGGGGGAAGTTGCCTGTAGTCTCCCACAAGAATAAACCTTTCATAGATAACCGCATCAAGAATTGAAGCTAATTGTTCTTCAGTCAGCATGGATGCTTCATCTATAATTAGTGTCCCGCAATTAGTACGAGCTTCTGTTGGATTGATACGATATTGTCCCGAAAATATATCGTATCGATTAGACTTGTATAGAAATTGTGCAATCGTTTGAGCTGATTCGGAGATGTTAACACGAGCTTTGCCAGTGGGTGCGAGTAAAACAACCCCCTTAGCGGCTATCTCAGGGATAGAGCAAAATGCTTTTAGTAAGGTTGTCTTACCAGAACCAGCTGGGCCCACTAGGACTGACATGCGATATCTTGCTAACACAGCCATCGCTTTTACTTTCTCAGTGCGAGATTGTAAGTCAAATACATCATTCTCATCAAATGGTTCCCCAATTGTTGAATCCAAGAATCCTCTGAAGTCGACATCACACGTAAGTGTTCTCTTCTGAATCAATTCAAAATTAAATTTCTTTAGAATTGTATCCTTTACTATCTGAAAACGCACGAGCTTATAATATAAGACAGCTGCACTTTCCTCGGATATGAGGCGATGAACATGTTTAGAAAAATATTTTTCATCGCAATAATTCCGCAATAAATGTTTAGTGATTACAACTGGTTCTGAGAGTGTTTTTTCGGAACATGCATTGATTAAGGTGTCTTCCGTAATTAATGTATGACCTTTGTCTGCTTCGTCTTCAAGTACGGATACAACCAAAGCTCTAATGCGTCTAATATCCAAGCTGTCATTAAATACATCGGTTTCAGTAAGAGGAAAATTTTTAATAATTTTATCAATTGGATACATTGCTTTATCAATTGCAGAAAAGCTAATCAAAATACTGCCTCGCCGTGAGTTTTCGAACAAAACATAAGGACTTTCGAGAAGCCCTTCCTGCTCGACTGCGTACTTAGCCTGTTCATTGTTAAGTTGAATACGACTTAACAGTTTCATCTGTTTTTTATCATTTTCTGATATAGCTTTTGTCCATCTGGTTCTCATGGTTTGTGATACTGTTAATCCTGAAATTTCTGTTTTTCCTGCAACAAGTTCATCAAAAATGTCCCAAGCGTCTGCAGCGTATATATCTCCATGAACTTCAAAAATATGTTGCTCTATTTGCCATGCAATTGATAGCCCATCTACAAACCCCATAGCAGCCAAAACGCTACCCATAGAAGGATATACTCCACGCATGTTCCAAACCTGTGATATTACTTGATCTAGCCACTCAAGCTGCTTAGAATAACTTTCTCCAAGTAGTTTGGACGTCTTATGTAATGACATCTGCATAGCAAATAACGCGTCAATTGCAGTATCATTTTCTACTAGCTCCGAAGCATGTGAAAATTGGCTGTATTCAGGCACTTCAACAATGCAATCACGACATAAGAAGGAATCCTCAGGATTGTCTTTTTCATGCTCTATAAGCTCATGATATGGAAGAAGACAACCATTATCAATGCTCTTTAGTGAGTGGGTTATCAATCGTTCCCACGCGAAGGAACGATGGCCTGTGTATCCATTAGGATAGTTGAAATCTATCAATTCCCCAATATGGGTTATATAAGCCACTCCAATTAGCACACGCCTACCTACCTCAGAAAGTGGAGTATGACGAGCGTAGAAAAAAACCAGTGATTTATTAGGTTGAAGACTGCTGAAAAATGAATTTAAGAGAATTTTTTGGTTTTCATAATCTTGCACCCAGTTTGTTTTAAAACCCATTATTTCTCGAAGCCTTAGCTCAGCATCTGCATCAAACTCAAGATTATACAGCCCTGAAACCTCCGATTTTCCATTTTCTCTATCTTTTAGCATCCATCGGTAAGGAACAGCACTAAAACTATATGGTTTACAAGTAAAGTCTATAGGCAGGAAATCCTTAAACAGTTTATTATTGTAACGCTTCTTATAATTATGCTCGATTTGGCGATGGTGTTCAATACGGTTCATGAAGCTACCTTTTTCACCTACACAAGGTGGGAGCGCATCCAAATCTGCGAATGATTTCCCACAATTATCTCTTTCTCCTTCTACATCTTTGTCTGCATCAATCATGGGAAGAACGCGACAAAAAGAATTATCAGCCGGATTCTTACATATACATCCGTTCCATTTGCTGTCATGCCAAGGGACTCGTGCAGAGAGATGCTTTATCGGAAGCTGCATGTTTGTACTCCTTTATGCTACGGGAATTATATTTTTTATTGTATTGATACTTTAATATCCATCATTTTTTGTATAAGCATACAATACTTTTACACAAAATGACATCTGCAATAATGAACCTAATCCGTTTCAGATTGTATCATCACTTGCCCTGCCTTTTTCAATCATTTATGATGTCCGAATTATTACTAATGAATTATTATAACATATATTATAACATATAATCTGGGATGAATCTTATACGAAAGATAATTTGACACTTATTGGTTATTCTCTCCCATGTTTAACTTATATTTCATAGCATAAACAATAATAACTAAGCGTCAGGGATCGTTCCTTGACGCTGAGGATTTTTAGCGTGTCAAAATAACCTGCCCGATTTCAAGTGTTGTTAGAAGACAAAAAATGCCGCGCGGACGCCTCAAACTCGTTTGCGTCCTGAATACTAGCGATTCACCAATCAGGCTG
>LFRM01380279.1_pt2 | contig 14153 bp, 13 predicted proteins | sample 618341 | NCBI WGS metagenome assembly LFRM01 (sample SAMN03654438, study PRJNA283298) | anaerobic digester metagenome | isolation source: pool of bioreactors CSTR01a, CSTR02a, and CSTR03a thermophilic anaerobic... | place: Denmark: Kgs. Lyngby | collected 2014-05-21 | reverse complement strand
GCAAGGTGTTCCAGTATCCTGTCCTTGACTTTGTCCAGACCGGAGTGATCACGGTCCAGTACCCTTCTGGCACGTTTCAGATCCAGGTTGTCTTTTGAATATTCCCCCCAGGGCAGATCAACCATGAACTGCAGGTAGTTGAGCTGGATCCCGTAATCGGGCTGGTGCGGATTGGCGCGTTCCAGCTTCTGCATTTCCTTTTCGAAAATCTCGGCAATCTCTTTCCCCCATTTCTTTTTTGCAGCCTTTTCCCTCAGGTTGTCAACGTCTTCCATGTCCTGGGTAAGGCCCAGTTCGTCCTGGATGGTCTTGAGTTGGTTACTCAGATAATATTCTTTCTGTTGTTGATCAATTTCACCGCGAACCTTCTGATGTATTTGTTCCTTGAACTTGAGCAGTTCCAGGTGTTTGTATAGCAGTTCCAGCAAACGGGATGCCCTTTCCTTCAGGGAATCGATGGCAAGCAGGTTCAGTTTTTCCTTGATCCCGTCAAGGTATATGTTGGAAGCAACAAAATTTACCAGGAAATCATCCTTTTCGATGTTCTTGAGAGCGAATTCTGCCTCGCGGGGTATGCTGGGCGTTAGTTGAAATATCTGAGCGGCCACTTCCTTAATGCCTTCAACCACTACTTTGTAACTGCTGTCATCTTCCCTGGCAAGGATGTCGGGAAGGTAATGTACTTCTGCCGTGAAGAAGGGCTCTTTCTGTAACATCCTCTCTACATGGAAACGTCGGCTGCCATGCAATATGACAGTAATTCCACCTTCCGGCATTTCTATGATTTTCAGGATCTTGGCCAGACATCCATAACGACTGATCTCGTCTTCTGAGGGGTCGTCATCCAATGGGTTCGTCTGCGTCACCGTTCCCACCCACTTATCGGTGGAAAAACTTTCCCTTACCAGTTTTATTGATTTTTCCCTTCCCACGGTGATGGGGATGAGCGTCCCGGGAAATACGACTGCATTCCGGAGCACAAGTAAGGGAAGTGCCAGCGGCAGTCCGTCTTCATGCAAAAAACCCGATGGTTCTTCCGTTTCCATTTCCATTAAGGGAATTACGGTCATTTTATCACTCAGAATTAAATTCATATTTATTTCTCCTCTTTCCAATGATGTCAATCTTCGTGCCACAGGGTACAACTGACAAAATGACCGAAGGTCAGATAAAAGGAACTTTGATGGAAAAGAAGAAGTTTTTCCAGGAAAACATTCCGTGATGATTTTGTTTGTTAACGGAATAGTCTATGCCAATAACCATGTCATAATAGGTAACCAGGTCCAGACCCAGACCTCCGGCATAGAGGAACTGGTTGCCGAGAGAGTTGAGTTCATAATCCCATTTATTATGTGCGTAGCCCATGTCAAAGTGGGCATTGGCGTATATGGATATGTGAATTTTGTTGAATTTTGGCAAAAAGGAGAGCCAGTTCAGGGTAAAGGTCCTTTTCTTAAGAAGATTGAATTTCACGGTATTGTTGGAGATGGCATAGGATTGTCCGTCGGCCACCGTATATTCATAACCGCGCATCATGTTGTTGTCATACCCTATGGCTCTTTCCAGAATGTATGCCTGGGTGTTGGACAGGGAATACCCACCTGAAAAAACCGTAGACAGGTACCACCGTGAACCGGGAATCTGTTTGAAATACTGAAGTCCCAGGGTCAACTGGGCATAACGGACCGTAGCATCAGTAGTAATATAGGTGTTCAGTCCTGCCTGCAGGAAATACCCGTTCAGAGGGTAGGGATGGTAGTCGCGCTGATCCAGTCTGTACCTGTAATTGAGTCTGAAGGCGTTTCTCCGTAGCTGGTCATTCCCCCAGTAATGGGGATTGATCTTAAGAACCGTATCGGCAAGCATCGTGAATTCGTGCATGAGCGATATGTTATGCATCGTCCGTATGTCCGGCCTGTATGTATAATTGATGCGGGTGTCCACACTCTTTTCAAGGATGACCCCGGGCATGTTGAAGCGAGCCGGTTTGTCTTCTCCGGTATAGATGTCCAGGTTGCGGCTTACGTTCCCCTGCAGGTCCACACTCATAAAGTGCTTTCCCTCCTTGTCCAGCGAGATGTCCCTGTAGCCCAGAAAAACACCCCATTGGTATCCGCCGTGGGCGGCAATGACCAGCTTGTGCTTGAGTCCCAGGAAATTGTCAATACGGGCTCCCGCTTCAATCGTGATTTTGGTGAAGTCCCAGTTTTGCAGCCACGTGCTCAGGTTTCGCTCTTCCAGTTTGACTTCGATCAACGGCCAGATATACCAGCGTTCTTCCACCTGTATGATAATGGTTATCAGTGAAGGGTCGTCAACCGACTGAAGCCGGGATATTTCCACAAAGTTGAACAACAGCAGGTTGTTGAGATTCTCCCGGGCAAGTCTGAGTTGTTCCTCCAGGCCTTCTTCGGCGATTGTGTCTCCCGTTGAAAAAGGCAGTTCCCTGAGTATGATGAAATCTTTAGTGATCTGGTTTCCCGTAACCTCTATGGCGTCAATACGTATATTACGGCTCCAACCGGCAAGGGGAATTATCATTAAACAAGCTGCCAGAAGCAAGCCTCGGAGAAGGGTCGGTTTCATAGGCCGGCAAAATTATGAAAAAAATTCATATACTTTTCTGTCAGTCTGGAAACTGCGTACTTTGAAAGCTCTTCCCTGGGCACTTTTTTATATTCCTTTTCAAGGTTAGGTGCCGGTCCCGTAATACTGATTCTGTAGAAGACAGGATGAATGGACTGATGTGTCAGTTTGTGCGGTTTCAATGCCTGTGTGTTGTTAAGCACATAATCAGAAGTGCCCACCAGAATGCGGAACCGTTCGCTCCGAATCAGATCGGGATAAGTGGCAGGCATGGACGTTTCTATGAGGGGGAACTCATAAAGACCTTTCCAGATATCGTTGCCTTTCCTTTGACCTATGAAAGTGAAGGTATCCTGTCCGAAATCCAGGTAATGGAAATACCTGGTCCTGTGGCCGGCCTTCCGGGGTTTTACGGGGAGGGATTCGGCAAGGCCGGTATTGTAAGCGATGCAGTGATCTGCCAGCGGGCACGACACACACAGCGGCCGTGGCATGCAGACAAGCGATCCGAAATCCATAAGTGCCTGATTGAAATCGGCGCTTTTTCCTTCCGGCAGAAGCGATACAGCCAATTCCCGGAATGTTTTTACCGCTGAAGGAGAACCCAGAGGCAGGTCTATGCCAAAGTATCTGGCCAGAATACGGTACCCGTTCCCGTCCAGGGCAACGGCCGGTATTCCGTAAGCAAAGGATGCAACAGCCGAGGCGGTGTAGGGGCCTATACCGTCCAGTTTTTTAAGCGATTCTACGTCTTTAGGGAACATGCCGCCGTATTCGTCCACTATTTTTCTGGCAGTCTTATGCATATTTCGTGCCCGGGAATAGTAGCCCAGGCCTTGCCATAATTTCAGGACATCATCCACAGAGGCTTCGGCCAGATGCCTTACTGTAGGAAAGGTACTGATAAAATTTCTGAAATACGCCTCTCCCTGTTGCACCCTGGTTTGCTGCAGAATCACTTCCGACACCCAGATCGTATAAGGGTCCTTGTATGTTTTCCAGGGAAGATCCCGTCCGTTGTCTCCGTACCACCCGAGGAGAAGTGTTGTAAAAACCATGGTACAAAGATAGATATAAAGACGTTTTTTATGATTTTTTAATTGAAACGTCTTGATATTAAGAATTAAATGTTACTTTTGCAATCCATTTGAAATGCAATCTATTTATATAACTCTTAAATTTATCGTATTATGACTAAAGCAGACATCGTAAACGAAATTGCCAAAACAACAGGCCTGGAGAAAATCGCCGTACAAAAAGTCGTAGAATGCTTTATGGACAATGTGAAAAACTCTTTGGTGCAGAACAACAACGTATACCTTCGCGGTTTTGGTAGCTTTATACTGAAAAAACGCGCCAAAAAAACGGCTCGCAATATATCAAAGAACACCACCATTGTAATTCCTGAACACTACATACCCGCTTTCAAGCCGGCTAAGGTTTTCATGAATAAAGTGAAAAACAGCGTTAAATAAATTCGATTATGCCAAGCGGAAAAAAAAGAAAAAGGCATAAAATGGCGACGCACAAACGTAAAAAACGTTTGCGCAAGAACCGACATAAAAAGAAATAAGCCATTAAATGTCTGATGAACCGGGAAACCTAAAGCAGCTTTTTTCGAAAAGACACTTTAGGTTTCTTACTTTTGCCACAGAATGGAGAAAGATTTAATAATTGACGTAACCTCTTCCGATGTTTCCATTGCTTTGTTGGAGAACAAAAGGCTAATGGAGCTCCATAAAGAAGAGACAAGTGACAATCATTTCTCGGTGGGCGACTTGTATCTGGGTAAGGTCCGAAAGATCATGCCTGCACTCAATGCGGCGTTTGTAGATATCGGTCATGACAAAGATGCTTTTATTCATTACCTGGATCTGGGATACGCCTTTTCTGCGGTCAATTACTTTACCCAACAGGTAATTGCCAGAAAGAATCCTCCTGCCGAGATATATTCCAGCCTTAAGCTGGGGTCGGTATTGCCCAAAGAAGGAAAGATCACGGATGTCCTTAAAGTGGGACAGGCCGTCCTGGTGCAAATTGTCAAGGAGCCCATATCTACCAAAGGCTCCCGGCTTACTTCCGATATATCCATTGCCGGAAGGAATATGGTATTGCTCCCATTTTCGGAAAAAGTTAACCTTTCAACAAAAATTGCCCTCAAAGAAGAACGGAGCAGGCTGGAAAGACTGGTGCAGAGTATTCTGCCTCCCAATTACGGTCTTATTGTCAGGACTGCGGCTGAAGGAAAAAGGGCAGCGGTGCTGGACGCTGAACTGAATTCGCTGATCCACAAATGGGAAGAGTCCTGGGCGGCTATGCGTAAAGGTCAGACGCCTTCGCGTCTGCTTACCGAAAACAGCCGTATTACAACGGTAATACGCGATCTGCTCAACGACACGTTCACAAGCATTCACGTCAACGACAACAATGTATTTGACGAGATCTGCACCTATATTGCAACGATCGCTCCCGAAAAGGAAAAGATCGTAAAACTGTACAAAGGAAAGGATTCCATTTTTGACGCTTTTGACATAAACCGTCAGATAAGAAGTTCTTTCGGCAGGGTGGTCCCCTTGAGACAGGGAATATATATCATCATAGAGCATACCGAAGCGTTACACGTGGTAGATGTGAACAGCGGTATTCGTTCAAAAATGGGCAACGGTCAGGAAGACAATGCCTTTGAAGTGAACATGGTGGTTGCCGAGGAGCTCGCGCGGCAATTGAGACTCAGGGACCTGGGCGGGATCATTGTTGTTGACTTCATAGATATGGATACTTCCGATCACCGTCAGAAGCTGTTCAAACGCATGCAGGAACTGATGGCCTCGGACAGGGCGAAACACAACATCCTTCCCCTTAGTAAGTTCGGGATTATGCAGATAACACGTCAAAGGGTGCGGCCCGCGATGGAGATCAACACCAGCGAAAAGTGCCCCAGCTGTAACGGAACAGGGAAAATTTCACCCAGCCTGCTCTTCACAGAGAATATTGAAAACCAGCTGGCATTCTTTGCCAACGAGAAAAAGCTGAAAAATGTCATTCTTGAGGTGCACCCTTTTATCGAGGCATTTCTTACCAAGGGCCTTGTGTCAAGGGCCAAAAAATGGTCCAGGAAATACGGATGCCGTCTGAATGTAAGAATTGCACCCGACCTTGCCGTCACCCAGGCCCGATGGCTGGATGACAGCAACCAGAAGATAGATGTTTAGGGCTGGTTGAGCGTTTTCGAAAAGGAGTCCTTTAACGTACAGATACGGTTGAAGACCGGCCTTCCCGGTTCAGAGTCATAATCCGGAACAAAGTAGCCTGACCGTTCAAACTGTATGCGTGTACGGGTCCGGTCTTTGCCGGTGACGGCCCTGTTTGCCGATTCAGCTGCCTGAGCGTCTATCAGGGCATGAACCACTTTCATGGAGTCCGGATTCAGGTAGTCTTTATAATCTTTGTCTTCCGGAATGCTGCCCATGTAAGGTTCCGTGAAGAGCCGGTCAAACAGGCGCACTTCCCCTGCAACGGCATGTTTGCCCGAAAGCCAGTGGATGGTGCCTTTGACACTGCGCCATGTCCCTGATCCCGGTTTGGAATCCGGATCGTAAGTACATTGTATTTCTGTTATTCTTCCGCTGCTGTCCTTGATCACTTTCTCACAACGGATGATGTACCCGTATTTCAAGCGGACTTCCCCGCCCGGCCTCAGACGGAAGAATTTTTTGGGGGGGTCCTCCATGAAGTCATCCCGTTCAATATATATTTCCCGGGAAAACGGGATCTGCCTTTCCCCGGCACCGGGGTCTTCAGGATTGAGCGGTGCTGTCATGAATTCTTCCTCATGTTCCGGATAATTGGTTAGGATCACTTTTACCGGATTTAATACTGCCATATAACGGGGAGATGTCTTGTTCAGCTCTTCCCGTATGCACCATTCCATCAGGGATAAGTCTATGACATTGTCTCTTTTGGCAACACCCACTTTTTCTGCAAAAAGCCGGATCCCCGACGGTGTGTATCCCCTGCGCCGTAGGCCGCATATGGTTGGCATTCTGGGGTCGTCCCAGCCAGTCACCAATCCGTCCCGCACAAGCTCAAGCAGTTTTCTTTTGCTCATGACGGTATGGGTAATGTTCAGCCGTGCAAATTCAAATTGATGGGAGGGGAATATTTCCAGTTTTTCAATAAACCAGTCGTATAGAGGCCGGTGTACGTCAAATTCAAGGGTGCAGATGGAATGTGTTATTGTCTCTATGGAATCGCACTGTCCGTGTGCGTAATCATACATAGGATATATGCACCAGGCATTTCCGGTGCGGTGGTGATCGGCATGAATGATCCTGTACATAAGCGGATCCCTCATGAGCATGTTGGGATGACTCATGTCTATCCTGGCTCGCAGGACCTTGCTGCCTTCGGGGAATTCTCCGTTCCTCATCCTGGTGAAAAGGTCGGTGTTTTCCTCTATGCTCCGGTCCCTCCAGGGGCTGTCTTTGCCCGGAGTGGTTACCGTACCGCGTCCCAGGCGTATTTCCTCCTGGGACTGATCATCCACATAAGCCAATCCTTTCTTAATCAGCTTATGGGCCCATTCGTACAATTGTTCAAAGTAGTCCGAGGCATAGAATTCCCCCGCCCAGCTGAAACCCAGCCATAGGATATCTTCCTTAATGGAATCCACATATTCAGTTTCTTCCTTGGTGGGATTCGTGTCGTCAAAGCGCAGGTTCGTTTTGCCTCCGTACTTGATGGCAAGCCCAAAATTCAGACAGATGCTCTTGGCATGGCCAATATGCAGATAGCCGTTGGGTTCCGGAGGGAACCTGGTGATAATGGATTGGTATTTGCCCGCGGCCAGATCGGCCTGGATGATTTCCTCAAGGAAGTTCAGCGAACGATCCTGAGCTGTATTGGTATTCTCTGCATTCATATGCCGGAATGGTATTAAGGGAACAAAAATAGTCATATTAATGTATATTTGCTGAAAATTTGATCAAATGATTCGTTCAATGACCGGTTACGGAAAAGCCCAGGCCTCATTTTCCGGAAAAAAATACACCGTTGAAATACGTTCGGTAAACGGCAAAACAGCTGATATCGGGTTTAAAACTTCACAGATTCCCAGGGAATTTGAGTATGAACTCAGGCAGGATCTTATTAAAAAACTACAGCGCGGGAATATTGATCTTTTTATTTCGGCAGACCAGGAAGAGGAAGTACTGGAAAATGCTTTTAACGTGCCATTGATCAAACAGTATTTCAAGGAATTGCAGGCGATATTCCAGGACATGCATCAGGATGTCAGTTCCACGGATCTGGCCGCGGCGCTGCTCAGGATGCCGGAAGTCAGGGAAGTGCAGAAAAAGGAAATTGAAGTTCCTGTGTGGGAAGAATTAAAAAAATGCATTTTTCAGGCAGTGGACAATCTGGACGAGTTCCGGCTCAGGGAAGGTGAACGGCTGGGTCAGGACCTGCTGTCCCATATTAACAATATTGAATGTTACCTTACGAAAGCAGAGGAACTGGACCCGGTACGGATCGTTGCCGTGAGGAAAAGGCTGGAAGACAAATTGGCGGGATTGCGGGATGATATCCCCGTGGATCAGAACCGCCTGGAGCAGGAGCTGATCTATTACCTGGAGAAAGCCGACATCAGTGAAGAACGTGTGAGACTACGCCAGCATTGTACGTATTTCAAACAAACCATCGGGCAGGAGGAATTTGCGGGACGTAAACTGGCCTTTATTTCCCAGGAGATGGGTCGTGAGATCAACACCTTGGGATCCAAGGCGGCACATGCCGGCATGCAGAAATACGTGGTCATGATGAAAGACGAACTTGAAAAAATTAAGGAACAGGTGCTCAATGTACTATAGAAAGGGTTTTTATTTGTTCATGTTGCTCTTTTCCCTTACCGCCTGTATAGAAAGGGAAGAGAATACATATACCTACGTGGTGGAAGGAGTGGTGAAGAACGTCGTAAACCAGCCTGTGCAGGGCATCTCTGTTGTAATGCACAAAACATATGTCCAGGCAAACGATCCCGACACCGTATTCACCGACGGGCAGGGAAAGTACAGCGTCTTCCTGACCCTTACGTCGCGTCAGCGCGTTTTTCTGGTCGAGTATGCAGATGCGCGTTTAAAATACCGCGACACGGTCCGCCGGTTCACGTTTCAGGACTACGAAGACAAAAACATCCGGCATCAGTATTTCATGATCTCAGATACAATGATGCTGAAATCACGGACACACATAGATCCGTTCTGATTCTTTTTTCAGGAGATCTTACTGTAATCTGCCTGCCTGTTGCCCAGCACCTTGAGCTGATGTTGCAGCAATTTGTTTTTGGGCTGTTCCAGCAGCGGGTCCTCATCCAGAATTTTCCCTGCTTCCAGCCTGGCCCACTCCAGGATCTGGCCGTCCTTTGCCAGGTTGGCAATGTGGAGGTCAAAGGCAAGCCCGCTCTGTGCCGTTCCCTCAAGGTCTCCGGGTCCCCGCAGACGCATGTCGGCCTCGGCAATTTCAAATCCGTTGTTGCTTTCGCACATAAGTTTGAGCCGCTCCCGCGCCTCTTTGCTCAGGGCGTTTCCCGTCATCAGAATACAGTACGATTTTTCCGCACCCCTTCCCACACGGCCCCGCAACTGGTGAAGCTGTGACAATCCAAACCGTTCCGCGCTCTCAATAACCATGACCGTGGCGTTGGGAACGTCAACGCCCACTTCTATGACCGAGGTGGCGATCAGTATCTGGGCCTTTCCCTTTACGAACATGTTCATATCAAAAGCCTTGTCTTCGGCTTTTTGCTGGCCGTGTACCACGGCAACCGAGTAAAGGGGGGCAGGGAACGCTGCGGTGATATCACGATACCCCGTTTCCAGGTTTTCGTAATCGAGTTTTTCTGATTCCCTGATCAGCGGGTAGACAATGTAAACCTGTCGTCCTTCCCTGATCTGCCCCCGCATAAAAGTGTATACCGCGCTTCTTCTGGATGCAGGGTAGCGGACCGTCTGAACGGGCTGTCTTCCGGGGGGCATGTCATCAATCACGGAGATATCCAGATCTCCGTAAAGGGTCATGGCCAGTGTCCTGGGAATAGGCGTAGCAGTCATCACCAGGATGTGCGGGGGAGATCCTTCCGTTTTTTTCCATAAACGGGCCCTTTGCTCAACACCAAAACGATGTTGCTCGTCAATGACTACAAAACCCAGATTTTTGAATGTTACGGTATCTTCAATCAGGGCGTGTGTCCCAATAAGCAGATCAAGAGATCCGTCCAGGAGCGCCTCATGCAGCACTTTCCTGTCGGCCTGTCTGGTGGATCCTGTCAGCAAAGCTATTTGTACATCCTGCCCTTCAAGAAAACGGCAGACGGTTTGGTAATGCTGGTTGGCCAGAATTTCAGTGGGAGCCATGATACATGCCTGGAACCCGTTGTCAACCGCAATAAGGGCGCTCAGCAGGGCAACCAGCGTTTTTCCGCTTCCTACATCTCCCTGGAGCAGGCGGTTCATTTGTTGTCCGCTTTTCAGATCTGCCCGGATCTCTTTGATGACACGTTTTTGTGCCCCGGTCAGTTCAAAAGGCAATTTGTTGTAACAATCCCTGAACGCCTTGCCTACAGAGAGAAACGGCAGCCCGTCCTCTGCTCTCAGGCGTACCGAACGTTGCCTGAGCAGGCCCAGTTGGATGTAAAACAGCTCTTCGAACTTTAGCCTGGTCTGGGCAGCCTGAAGGTTTTTGAGATTTTTGGGGAAATGGATCTCTTCCAGGGCCATGGCAAGCGGCATTAGCTTCAGGGTCCTGATCAGCGTGTCGGGCAAAGTCTCGGTAATATGTCCCTCCAGCCGGGTCAATGTCTGGGCAATGAGCCTGGAAAATATTTTTTGTGTAAAGCCCCTGTCGCGCAGTGATTCTGTGGAAGAATATACGGCCTGCAGTCCTGCGCTTCCCCTGAGTCCCTGATCGTCAGGTATATCCATATCGGGATGTACCAGGTTGATCCGGCCGTTGAACAGGGTCGGTTTGCCGAAAACGATGTATTCGGTATGCAGCATAATCTTGTCTTTGATCCAGCGAACGCCTTTGAAGAAGACAAGTTCAACGGTCCCTGTAGGGTCAGCTAAAAGTATTACCAATCTTTGTTTTCGGGGACCCGATCCGACAATTTTCATGTCGCGGACCACTCCCCTTATCTGGATGTAGGCAAGTTCAGGATCAATTTCATTTATGGCGTAAAACCTGGTACGGTCAATGTATCGGAAGGGGTAATGCCTGATCAGGTCATCGAAAGTTTTGATATTCAATTCCTTTTCCAGTTCACCCGCCCGCCGGGGACCTACTCCCTGCAGAAATTGTATGTTCGTGTCCCATATGGAAACCATAGCAATACAAATATAAAGATATCTTACGTATATTTGCCCTATGAACATTCTGGGAAACATACTATGGCTCTTGTTCGGGGGCATAATGATTGCCCTTGAGTATATGATCGCCGGCCTGCTGATGTGCATTACGGTCATCGGCATCCCCTTCGGGGTGCAAAGCTTTAAACTGGCGGCTTTTGCCCTCTGGCCGTTTGGAAAAGCTACACGTCCTGCCGTTTCGGGGACGGGTTGCCTGACTACTGTTTTAAACATCCTCTGGATATTGCTGGGGGGTATATGGATATCGCTCAGTCATCTTTTTTGGGGTGTTGTGCTATGTATTACCATCATAGGCATTCCTTTCGGAAAGCAGCATTTCAAGATGGTTTCCCTGGCCCTGACACCGTTCGGGAGGGAGATCATACGTAAATAATCAGGACACTATGCATAAAAAAATTATTGTAGGCATCACCCAGGGAGACACCAACGGAATTGGGTACGAGGTGTTGATCAAATCCTTGTCTGACAGTCGTATAAACGAGTTATGCACCCCGGTGGTCTATGGTTCGTCCAGGTTGCTTGGCTTTTACAAAAAGCTGTGTACGGGAACAGAGAATTTTAACGTACATATCACGCAGACGGCCACAGAACTGCATTACAAGATGGTGAACCTGATCCCGTGCGTCCCGGAACAGTTTGCGGCAGAACCGGGAAAAATGACGGAAGAGGGCGCCCAGGCTGCCTTACAGGCACTCGAACGGGCCGTGGAAGATCTGCGGTCAGGGAAAATCCACGTACTGGTAACCGGCCCGTTCAATAAACAGAACATGAAAAGAGAAGGCTTTGCCTTTCCGGGACATACCGAGTATCTTGCCAATGCCTTCAGTGTTAAGGACCCCCTGATGTTACTTTGTTCCCAGGGAATGAGGGTTGGCGTGGTGACGGGTCATGTTCCCCTGGCGCTTGTGCCTTCGGAACTGACAAAAGAAAAGATCCTTCAGAAAATCAAGCTGATGGACCAGACATTGAAAAAAGATTTCACCATCCGGCAGCCCAGAATGGCCGTTTTGGGGCTGAATCCGCATGCAGGTGACGGCGGGCTTATCGGGACCGAGGAACAGGAGGTCATTACGCCAGCCATAGAAGAAGCGAACAGATCAGGCATACTGGCTTTCGGACCTTATCCGGCCGATGGTTTTTTTGCGGCAGCCGAATATCGTAAATTTGACGCCGTCCTTGCCATGTACCACGATCAGGGCCTGATCCCCTTTAAAGCCCTTTCTTTTCACCAGGGCGTTAATTTCACGGCGGGTCTTCCGGTGATCAGGACATCACCCGACCACGGAACCGCATACCGGCTGGCAGGCGAGGACAAGGCTTCTCCGGAATCCATGCTGGCAGCCATTTTCATGGCGTGCGACATATACAGGACACGGAGGAGGAACCAGGAGATCGCATCGGAAAGGTTGCATGAAGGTTGAGATCTTTACGGACGGTTCTGCATTGGGCAATCCCGGGCCTGGCGGTTACGGGGTGGTATTGCGTTCAGGCAGGCACTACAGGGAAATCTCGGCAGGCTATAAACTTACCACCAACAACAGAATGGAACTGATGGCGGTCATCGCCGGGCTGGAGGCATTGAAAAAAAAGGGAACCGATGTCTGCGTCTATTCAGATTCCACTTATGTGGTGAAGGCGGTGGAAGAGGGATGGCTCAACAACTGGATGGCCAAAGGGTTTAAAAAAACGAAAAACGTAGATCTCTGGAAACGTTACCTGACAGTGGCGCAAAGACACAAGGTCCGCTTTGTGTGGATCAAAGGCCACGCCGGTCATCCCCAGAACGAAAAGTGTGATCAACTGGCCGTTAAGGCAGCATCCGCGCCGGAAGAAGACCTGTTGGAAGACAGCGGGTTTATTGGATCCCGTTTATTATTGCATCCAGAACATCCGGATGAAGGACCTGGTTCGACGACCGGCTGAACAACCTGAAGTCTTCCGCCCCGTTATCCCAGTAAAAAGGGACCATACCGTTATCAAGGGCTGCCCGGTTAACATAACCCGTATAATAGGACCGGCATCTTTTGTGGTCTTCCAGTGCCTGACCGTTCAAAGCAGTACGGTAAAGCGCCCCGTATTCCCCTAATACCACCGGTATGCCCCTGTCCGTGAATTTTTCCTTCATTTTCCCGAATTGCGTTTCCACCCAGTTCTCCTGGCCCCAGGAGGTGACCGCTCCCGTCGCGACGGATCCCCACTGGGAGTCGTACGGCTGGTCTTCCTTCAGTGCAAATTCGTACGGATCATAATAGTGGACTTCCACCATCAGCCTGTCCGGTGTCGGATCGGCCGGAATGACCAGGGAATGGTATGCCAGGTCAATATTGGTCAGGTAACTTTGTACCACCAGCAGGCGTTTGAGGTTCCTGCCGCCCGTGGCCCTGACGGCATCCACGAATGTCTGATTAAAGGAATTTTGTACGGCGATGTATTCAGCAGGAGGATTGGAAGACCAGTCGTTTTCCATATGCACTTCGTTGGATCCGGCAAATAGCAGGCGGTCGTCATACCCTTTGAAATACATGGCTATCTGGGTCCAGATATCATGAAGCTTGTCATTTATGTCTTCCCGCCTGCTTTCCCTGGGATCATTCATCCATCCGTTGTCCCAGTGAATGTTGATTATGGCGAACATATCGTTGTCAATCACATAATTGACTACTTGTCCCACGCGTTGCATCCAGGCATTGTCGATCTTGTGGGTTGCCTGGTCCGTGATGTGAACAGACCATGAAACGGGAATCCTGACAGCGTTGAATCCTGCCAGTTTTACGGCTTTTATCAGTTCAGGCGTTACTTTGGGGTTGCCCCAGGAGGTTTCTCCCCCGGTTGCTTCCAGGGTATTGCCCAGGTTCCATCCCACGCCCATGAGCTGTGCATATTCCATGGCTGTGATGTTGCGCATCCCGGGGTCTTCTTCGTTATTTTCCCTGTTACAACTGCAAAACAGTACACAGGCTATGGTCAGCATTGTGAAAGTCTTCATAAACAATTATCTTTGAGTAGAAAATGACCTAATAAAATCAAATATATGAAAAAATGGTTTAGTGTCCTTTTATCAGGACTTCTGCTTACGGCATGTACCACAGGTCTGATCGTTGAGAGCAAATCTGTAATTGTAAGAACAGCAGACAAAAGCAAGGTTCG
>LFRM01102277.1_pt1 | contig 14166 bp, 8 predicted proteins | sample 618341 | NCBI WGS metagenome assembly LFRM01 (sample SAMN03654438, study PRJNA283298) | anaerobic digester metagenome | isolation source: pool of bioreactors CSTR01a, CSTR02a, and CSTR03a thermophilic anaerobic... | place: Denmark: Kgs. Lyngby | collected 2014-05-21 | reverse complement strand
CCATCTAATATTAGTTTATCTATATTATAAAAATAAATTTGGTTATGTCAAAAATTATTTGTGTGTTTGTATATTAAAAAAAATAAAAATTATGAAAAAATATTTTAACAAATTGAATGAAGATGCACAAGATATTCATCAATATGGTGATAATATCATAGATAATTATTTTATACGCAATAACATGCATGGGCAGACAGGTAGAATTTTATCGTATCGTGAAAATTTTTATAAAATAAATAAAAAAGACAAGAATATAGATAATATTATTAATGCATGTAAGTATAATAAAGATAAGATAGTATTTTTTTATTTAAAGGATACTAGGAATGGTAATATATGGGGTTGTTCTATTGATAGCAAATTATATGAGTTATCAGATAGCAATAATATATATTTTATTGATCATTATGATGATACTAATATTAATAATGTAAAAAAGGCAATTGATGAGTTAGCAAGAAAATATAATAAAAATGATGTTATTATAATTGATGATATTATTGAAGGTGATATTAACGCTAATAGATTGCAACTAAAAGTGCCTAAATTTGTATTTATTAATAAAGATTTGGCTGATTTTTATGAAAATAATGTTAGTAGATTTGAAGGTGAGGATTATAAAGGAATAAATATTATGGATTATTATAATTGGGGTTATGAATGTATAGTAGTTTATTTTATAGCGAAAGATATATATAATATTTATAATAGTGTACCTAATTGTTATTTACAATGTGCAATAACCGCAGTGCGTATAAATGATTCTGTTGCTCCCTATGTTAATTTAAGTCCTTATTATATATATAGTAATAATCCAACTCCTGATGATTTAATTGATGAAATTAAAGATGAAATAAAAGATGAAAAATTTTCTACTTTTTATCCTAAAATTATAGATAATTATAAATTATTATAAAATTTATATATAAAAAAAATAGTATTATGAAAACGTATTTTAATAAATTAAATGAAAATTCTACTATAAGATTATCAAACAAAGAAGTTTATAATGCTAATAGTATTGACGATTTTGTTTATGTCAAAAGAACTGCTGATGAAATGGAAGCTCGTGAAGAATATAATTCACATCTTTGGGATCTTGTTAAATCATATCCTAAAGGAATAAATTTATATAAAATTCCTATAAGAGATTTAAAAATAGGTGAAAATATTTATACAAAAGATGGCAAATTTATTGCATATAGGGTAGAATGATAACAAAAATAACTTTTTAATTTAATATATTTATAATGAAAATAACTCCATTTATAAAGCCGATAAGGATAGAAGGGGGCACATTTTATACATGCTTGTCAGCACAAGAAGATATAAATTATACTTTTGAAAATAGTACTAAAAAATTTAGGTTTTCAAAATTTGTGTTGTTAAAAATACCACCATTAAAATCACTGCGTCTCACCACACAAGAACTATTATCAGATAGTTATAAACCTAATTATGTGCAACTTGATAGTATATTAGGTGCTAGTAGAGTTTATGATAGTTTAAATTTGCCCAATATCCAAAATAATAATGTTTTTGCCGAAAGTTTCCAAAATTATTATTATAATTTAGAAACATTACTGACATCAAATGATAATTATAGCATTGATGAACAGCGGACTGTATCAGAACGAGTATTTTTTAAATGGCTAAAAGAAATAGGTGCAATAAGATTTAGAGTGGCTAATGATAGTGAAGTTGTTAATAATATTGGCGTAAGATATGTAGAAGAGGATAATAGTTATGACACTAGTGGTAATCCAATTTATGATAGAGTAATAAAATATATTGGTGACATTAATATTATAAATTCTATTAAAAATCCATTAAATTCTTTTACAGAAATATATATGCATATTCCTAGCTCACATGGATGTACTCCTTATGTTTTATTAAATAGTATATCTGACAATAACTACCATCCTAATATGAAATTAGCATCAAAAAATGCACAAATAGATGATGATTATATAGAAGGTAGACATTATAATGATATACATCCAGCTGGGCTTAACATAATGGCACATTATGATATAAAAGAATATGATGGACAACTATTTAAAAATTGTTGGTACTTAAACAAATCAACAGGGCAATTTGAAGGATATAATAGTGGATTAAATGCTAATTTTAAGTGGTGGGGTGATTATAATAGTCATATTAATAAAACATATTGTTTAGAAGATAATTTTGGTAATCCGATAAATGAAATATTTGCAATAGGGCATGATAATACATCAGATCCTAATGATGTTACTGATTATAACAACACAAAGTTTATAAGAAATAAATTAGATGGCATATCAATAGATTTTAATAGTAATGATTACAAAAAGATTGTTAGTAATGCTAACTTAACTGATATTAATGATTTTAATGCATCAGAATATTCTAGCAACTTTTCTTTTAATACAGTACTATTATATTATGATGTATATGATGAGACAAATCCTGATGATTATACTACTAATTTATTTGGTGTTTTATTTTTAGATAATGTAGATTATCAGCCTGGCATTGGCGGTGAGATAAAATCATATAATAAATATAAAGTTAATAATATATTACAGCAAAATGGTAATTCTTATGCTTTTAGACTAAATATTAAATTTGATGTTAATGCTAATGATTCTGCTATAGAAGTGTCTATTAATGATTATAATACATTTTCATTGCAACTATATACCGATGCTCTCTCACAAATGAAATTATTGACAAATAATCTTAATAACTACCTTGCAGAATATAGAAAATTAAATAATGAGATAGAACATATAAAAACATTATTATATACTCAATATGATAATAGTGATTTATTAGAAAGGATAGAAAATATAGAAAATGATATTGCAAACTCACAAGATGTTTTTCTCAATAGTACACATATTATTGACTTGATAAATAAAAATTATGAAGAAATAAAAAATATATATGAAAATAAGACATCTATCAACATGGCATATAACATAGATGTTATAAAAGCAGGTGATGGAATAGAAATTAATAAAGTTAATAATAGTATATATGTTAATAATATAGTGAGTGATTTTAATATTGATGACAACTCACTTGTTAGCATTACTAATGATTTTCATATTAATAATAATTATTATACATATTATTATAAATTAAAAAAATATAATAACTATATAAGAATAATGGATGGTAGTTATAATAATCCATTTGCTATTGATAGAGATATCATATTATATATTGATGACACCATAAATAGTTGGGAGCGTGGGCAAAAATTAAGAATATCTTTTGAAAATGGATTGTCATTAAATAATACAAATGGTGTTTTTATGTTTTATATATATACAGATAGTACAGATAAATTAAATACGGGGTATATATATAATAAATCAGTGGGTATAATATCACCAGATATTTTTAGTAATAATAGCAAACCAGTTATTGAAATTATCTGTATAGATAATACAAATTTGGATTTTGTTATAGATGTATTTTGATTATGAATTATTAAAAAAATTTATATATATAGTAAAATAAAATTTACATTTTAAATGACACAAAATAGTCTATCAGAATTATTAAATAAATATTCAATTTTACAAGCAAATGCTGTCAAATTAATAGAAAAAATTAATGAAGCAGTAACATCAAATACAGACACCATATCTGTCACTCTAACAGATATTGACGGAACTGAAAATACGTATACATTTCCTTCTTTTAATTATCTTAAAGCAAATTTAGATAGAATAGATAACACTATAAAGTCTTTGATGGGCATAAATAGTGATACTATTGTTAAAATGGCTGATGGCACATATAAACGAGTATTTACTGTTAGTTTATCTAATAATATAAATACCATAAAAGGACTAGAAATACCACAATATTTTACAGCAAAGTCTAATTGGTTCTTTGAGAACTTTCTATCTCCGCAATTATGTGTTGATTTTGATATTTCAAAATATGTAAATCAAACTACAAAAAATATAATATGTAAACGTATAATAGTAGAATGTGATACACCAGAAAAAGAAAATTATTTTGATACTATCTATAAAAATCGTAACGATATTAATATAAATGAACTGTATGATGATTTAATAAAACAAGGTATATTATTTTATGAAGATGAGGAAATAAAAGAACTTCCTTATTCTACTTATAACTATAAAGGTTCTTTTGATGTTATTAATATTAAAGATATTAACATTACTGTTGATAATACTACAAAAACAAAAAGAATTTTTGTGTTAAATAAATTAACTTATGATAATCTGATAAATAATACTACTGATTCAGAAAGTTTAAAAATAGGTGATAAACTTATATGTAAAGAGTCAGTATATGAAATTATTGATATTGACAAATCGCTAAATGCAGTCTCACTAAAAAGAAATTTTGGTTATGATAATATATCAATAGGTAGTGATATTTTACAATTATATTCTGACACCATATCAGAAAAAACAGCTAGTATTACTATAGGATTTGGTGAGAGAGTGGTCATATTTTTTAAGACTATTGATGATATTAACTGCACACAAAGTACTGATTGGTCTGATGGCGTTGCTATATATACTAATGAATTAAAAATATTAACTACCGATGGGGAGCAATCATTAGTACAATTTTATAATAAAAATGTTTTTGATTTGTCTACAACACTTATAGGACTTGCAAAAGAAAAATCTATTCCTTCTATCTATGCACTTATACCAGATCCACCTCAATTGTCTGAAGACTATTTTAAAGTATCACTTATTAATGCACATGCTTTCACTACAGATATACAAAATACTATACAACAAAAAAATGCTGATAGAATAAAAATTGAATCAGAAATAAAACAAATTAACCTAGCAATAGAAAAAAATAAACAATTATATAATCAATCAACTCAACTTACAGAGCAAGAAAAAGAAAATATATTGAGTAATATTACTTCATTAATAAATCAAGTAAACACAAAATCCACACAATATAGTACATTAATAGCAGAAATTAATAATATAGCAAAAGACTATAATATAAAAAGTGAAAAATATAAATATAGAGTGCGTGGTTTTTTTAACATACCAAAACCAAAATATCATGAAAAAACAGGATACCAAGAAGTTATACAATTTGAATATGCTTATAGGTATTTAAGTATTGATAATAAACCAACTACTATAGAACAATATCAATATATAGATGAAAATAACCAATTAAAACAAGGTACTTTCTCACCGTGGACTTATGTAAAATCTGACATTAGAAAAAAATATTTTGATGTCAATGATGGCATATATAAATGGGAAGATGAGGATATTATTAATCCTGAAATACCAAATATTAATACAATAGATATACCAATAAGTCCTAATGAAAAGGTAGAAATAAAAGCACGTAGCTATTCAGAAGCAGGATATCCTATCAATCCAATATGTTCTGAATGGTCACCATCTATAATAATAGAATTTCCTAATGATTTAATAGTACCTAGTTCTATTGATCAAATATTAGAACAAACACAAAGTGAGAGTACTATACAAAAGATCAAAGATGAGTTGCGAGCAAAAAATTTAGATATGCACTTGTCTACTTCTTATTTAAGTTCTGATATGTATATTGCCCATGATGCTAGCACAATAGCATCTGGCTTTTATGATAATGGTAAAGTTATTGATTTATATGAAAAATTAAAAAATATAGAAAATGAAATATATAATATCAAAGCAATGGTTCAAAAAGAACCGCCTAAATATGATATATATATATTAGATGATAGTGGCACACAATCAAATAAAATACCTGTTATTAATGGTAGTGTTATTGATATTTTTGCTGGATATTATAAAGATTATATAGAACAACTTAATGATAATGACAAAAAAGGTGCTATTATCAAAAAAACATATAAACTAGTTATAGAAAATACTGGTAGTACTGCAATAGAATTAGAATCACCGCAGCCAGGTGGACTTTCTGAATATTTACCAGAACAACCTATATCACAAATATATGATGTATTTTATTATGATAGATATAAATATTTTAAAGTGCCTATTAATAATGTATCATTACTAGAAAAAGAAACAAAAAATTGTAATGGCATATATGCTGCTAGCGTACAATCAAGACAATTAAAATCACAATATTTATATTTAAGATATAAAAATATAGGTTTAGTAGAAGATTTATATGCTGATAGTATACAAAGATATTTATTACCATTATTTACTACTAATAGTCCGCAGACTTTTATTTGGAATGGTACATATGCTAATAATCAACCGTTAGGTAATGGTGGTATTAGTGATTTTTGCATACATACAGATTGTCCTATTTTATATCCTAATAACAATACTATATGGAATTTTAGTAGTCAAAATGATTTAGGTAGTACGCCTATTGACTTTTTTAATAGACCTATTATAAATATACAAAATGAATTGCCAACAGCTCCGTTTAAAGCGTCTGCTTTTAGACATTCTGCATTTTTTAATATAGAAGCATCAAAACAAGATGGCACAAAACAATTATGCTACAACGAATCTTGGCCATATGATTTTCAAAATAAAACACCTTATAAAGTAACAAATAATAATATATTTACTGGTGTATATGATACTGTTAATAATACATATAAACCTACCTATAAAGATTTGCCAGATAAGTTAGGATTTTATCCACATGATAGATATTTGATTGGTAAGAACACTTGCGGCGCATATCTTTATTTAGCTCCTTCATATTTTGATTCATTATTTGTTGATGGAGTTGATTATAGGTCAGTAAAACGTATAGAACCAAAAAATAAATTAGTTATTCCTATTGTCTTTGAATTTAGGATGGTAGATTATTATGGCACTACGCCAACTAGCGGCAAAATAGGTGGTGATTTTACTAATAGTACTAAAAATTTAATATATAACAAAAAATTAGGAATAGACATATTTATAAAAAATCAAGGAACATTTTCTTTTGACATATCAGTAACGGCAAAATATGATAAGATAATAGAAATGGAAGGCGTTGAAATGTTATATAATACTTCATTAAAGTCTGCAGAGACTAAATTTAAAAAATCACAAATTTTAGATATATAAAAAAAATAATATATGATGCTATTTTATTATGTTAATTTTAATGAAAATATTATTTTTGATGGCCATACCACAAAATTTTTAAGAATATCTATCCCCCCACACGATAATCATATTCAACAACCATCAAATGAACCAAGTCCTAGAAGTTATTATATAACATTATTACCTGTTTATTTGTATGATGATAACTCACAATATTATATTAATAATATTAATGTAATAGATATATATAATGATCTTAATAATGGTAATATAGTAGAATATAATTCTTTTAATTTTTTTGGTACTTCTAATAATAAATTATTTTTTGGTGATAACTATGATAAAATAAAATTGCCAAAGCCTAATTATTGGGATGTTATACATGAAGGAGATATATATGAATATAGAATAGATTATGATGGTAATGATAATGAAATCATTAAATTAGTATTATTTATATCAGAATTTAAACCGATATATAATACTACTACGCCTAGTGTATATAAATTTATTCATGGATATGATGCATGGGCAAATAATGGGTCAGAATTGTTAGATATGCCACCTATACCATTAAATTCAAATATTGTATATACATCAGATGATTTAAAAAAAGGTATAAAATCTATAAATAGCAAAATATATGATTATTTACTAAATAATAATATATCAGAATCACAGCCAGCCTACCCATATTATGAATTTCCATATTTACCATTTAAAATTGATTATAAAGAAATTGACGTCTTTGGGATCAAAAACACACAAAGAGGCAAAAAAATAATATAAAATGGAAACTCAACTGTTAGAAAAATATTCTTCATTCATGTTAATGAAGACTAATCCTTTACTCACTGGTAATATTAAAATCACTATTGATACAAATGAGAATATGTGGCTTAATACTATGAATGCTAATACAGAACTATCTAATAATAAATATAAAAAATATAAAATAAGTCCGTTATCTTCATATCCTATTGACATATATAATTTTTTTGATAAAGGAACAGTACCTACTGATATTATTTTTGATATATATGAGTATAACAATAATTATAATGTTATAAGAACATTACCATATGAGCAATATGATAATTTCTATTCTGCTGGGGCTACTATGTTAAATGAAACATACTATGATGAGGAATTTTCTTTTTTTGCGCCTTTATATATTAATGATATATTACCAGATTATTTTGTTATATTTTCAGTAGATCATCCTATATCAGTAAATTCATATAATAATTATAATGATAAAGAAATAATAAAAGAAACGTTATCAAATGCAAAAATAATAAAAACATACTCACTAAAAGAAGATTCTAACATAGGTAAATATATACGTAGCATACAAAGTATGTATTTATATACAAATGAACCATTATTTGTTAGCTTTGATAAAGATATTAATTCGAGTTATACGGGCATATCTATAGCTAATGGTACTATAACTACTAAATATGAAAATCTTTATGATATTCTAACTAATGATATGCCGATAAAACAATTAGAAAAATATATAACAGAAGGATTTAAACGCAATGGGCTTATTTTTCCTAATATATTAAATTTAGAATTTTTATTTAATGATAATCTATCTGATGATTATTCTATAAATAGATATTTTGGTCTTTTTGTGAGCTGTGTTGAATTAGATAATTTCCAAGTTAATGGTTCAATATTAAGTTCATATAATGAGCAATTACCAATTCCTCGTAAAAATATTGATATATTACCTTATAGTAATAATGAACTAATACAATCAAATGATAATGGTATTAAAATACCTATACAAAATGCAAATTTGATAACATATGGTAATGATTTTACTATTGATAATAATAGCCATTTTTATGTCATCAATGATAAAAAAGGATCTTTACATAGAATAAAAGATATTTATAATAAACAAAAACATATAGGTAATGATTATTATGAATATAAAGAAATTCAGTTATATGATAAAAAATTTAATATAAATAGTCTATGTGGCACTACTAATATATTATTTCAGCAAAAAGCAATATTATCAGATGCTTCGCCGTCACAGATGGTTATATATTTATATATGCATAATAATGTAGTTATAGGTGATAATGAAAAAATATCTATAATATATAATGATAGTATAAATTATACTGAATGGGAGATGACTGCTAATAGTAATGGATTGCAGTCAGGTGATGCGTGGGACTATCCAGTATATGATATAAATGAGCATAAATATAAAAATACATTTTCTAATGAAGGTACAACAAATGATGTTGCCAATGCATTAGCAAATTGTATTAATAATTTTAGATCACCTTTCTTTAAAGCACTTGCTATAGATAATAAAATATATATAATAACAACAATAACATCAAATAGTACAAATAAATTTAAAATAAAAAGAACATTATCTCAACATAGTATTTTAAATAATGTTAGATTATATGATATTGCACCAGATAGTAATATTATACAAAATAATAAATATTCATATAATTTTATAGGAGGCAATAAAAGAAAACGTAATAGAGCAATAATACCTAAAAAATCACCTAATATTACTGATAATACATATTTTCAAACGCAAAAAAATACTTATAGTAAAATAAAATCTTTTAACGTAGGTATAACATCAATTAATAAATTACCTTATTTAGATAATCCTATATATAAAGATAATAAACTAATAGGATTTCAAAATATTGATAAATATGATGTTATTGAACTTGATGATGATGACAAAGAATTTTTAATATCAAGTGATAATATTATAACAGGATATGATGTGTTTATACCTTCAATATCATTATTATCAATATTTCCAGTAAAAACTTTTGACACCGACTTTTATCAGTCTGATTATGCAAATTTTCCTATAGGTGAATTATATAAATATTTTGAAAAATACGAAATATCAATAAATGATACTGTAATAGAACTGCCCAATAATGAATTTTTTAGAATAATAAAAGGATATGGTGTATTAGAAGGATATTATAATAATAATTGGGAATTTATATGTAATATTAATGAAAATCAAAATATAGACACTTGCTATTTTAATACTATTACTGATATATATAAATATTCAGATGACAATAGAATATATGAATTTATTAAGAAATATGATAAATTTAGAGTAGTAAAAAATATTAATTGTGATGTTCTCACTATTGTCAAACATTTATATTCTAAATTAAATAATCAGCTATTATCTAATACTGATGAAGATATTATAAATTTTACTGGTTTTGCTGCTCTCACAGACACTTATATTATAAATGATGATATAATAATAAATACATTAAAAAATAATGAAGATTTTGATAGATTTACCTATCTTATGCTTAATACAGAGTATGATAGATTAGCAGAAAATATTATTGATGAATATAAGGATATCTCAAAAGTAGTTCCTTATATAAATAAATGGGTGCAATTTGGTACTGATGTGCGTAATAACCAATATAGACTTAATAATTCTATGTCATTTGGTAAAACAGGTATGTCACCAAGCTTTATTGAAGCAAACAATCCTAACAGTTTCACACATGAATGGTACTTTATTGACAATATACCAAATCATATAGATAAAATATATTTAAATAATACAAATTATATTTGTGCACCACTTGATGACACTCCTATTGATAATAGAACGTGGAAAGAACTATTATATGATACTACTACAGACTATTTTATAAAATATTTTGTGAGTGGATATCCTTATGATACCATTGATAATGAATATATGCATTATAATAAAAAAGAAAATTGGTCATATATCACTTATAATAAATATACTAATGAAGCATATACCATATTTAAAGGAGTAAAAATAAATGTTAATAGTAATAATAATGCAAAATATGATAATTATAAATTTTCTGCTATACTCACAAGAAAAAAGAAAATATCTAATGAACATATAGATCCAATATCAATAGAAATTATAGATAATGAGAAATTTAAATTTATTGTCTTTATAATAACAGTATATATACAAGACTATAAAGATTTAGAATATACCACTTTATATACATTAAATAATAATTATTTTAATGGATTTATATATAATAATGTGCCAAATAACTTTTATGATAATAATAAAATATATGATTTTAATAAATTTATTACCATATTAGACTATGCTGATACGGAAACAGATATTAAAATTATCAATTTTAACCAAAATAATGTATATACTATATATAACACTAATGATTTTTTAGCTACAACATACAAAAAAAATAATATGGGTGATTTATCAATATTTAATGCTAATATAACATCATTTAATAGTAATGAATTAGATGCACTGCCCGAAATAATATCTACATATAAAAACACTTTGTTTTATGACTTTAATGATAATACTTCATATGTGACAACATTAACAAAAAAATTAAGAGTAAATCATCAACTGCCAAATAGATTTACTTTGTCAAATAATAATATTACTATTATATTATATCCTACTCAGCAAGATAACTATAATTATAGTTATATAAAATATTTTGCTAATAATATATCATTATTAAAATATTATTTAATAGACTACCCTCCACATATTAATACTAATTATAATACACCTGAAACATTTTTGCTAAATTATGGTCACGAATATAATAAACAACTTAATGATTTTCTATCATTTAAAAATATATATAATATTGTAAATAATAATTCAAATATTATAAAATATATTACTGTAAATGATATAGTTACATATGATAATTTTAAATTATCATTTATTCCACCTACTACTATAACAAAAGAAAATATACTAAAATATGATATTAATAATGATAAATATGAAATAATAAAAACTACGGGCACTGAGACAATGTATAGATATTCTGGATATTATAAACCAAAATTTAAAGATATAATAAAATTTGCTGTCAATGAAAATAAATCTATCATAAATTTCTTTAATAAAGATTTCATGTTATTAAATACTAATATAGATATAGATAATAATAAAAATTTTATTATACCAAATTTATGCGTGTGTAAACTTGCCGACAATCAACTTACTATGCAATCATATATAGAATCAAAAAACCATAATATACTATTATCAAATTTTGATAATAATTTTTATAAAAAATATTTTGCAGATAACTCATCTCAAGAAATATCAGGACTAATATATCCAATGCATTTTAAAAACTATTTTGGCAGCACTCTCATAAAATTAAAAAATAATTATATATTAGATAATTTTATAGATAATGAATATGAAATTCAATATGATGATGATTTAATAACTATTACTATTGATATTAATAATAAATTTATAAAGAAATTATTAGATGATAATATATCAAAAGAATTTGAATATATAAAATCTACTGTCTCATCACCATTATCATTAATGCAACCAAATGAATTTGATGACTATATTTTAAAATATATTAATAATAATATATTAAATTTATTTTATATAAAAGAAGTTAATGTGCTGTATCAGTTATCATATACTAATAATAATGTTATATTAGATAAAAATATTGATTATATTATAAATAATAAATTAATAAAAGAAAAATATTACAAAATAGATATAAATGATAATATATTAAAAGTGATTATTAATATGGATAAAAATTTACCTAAAAATTATTTTTTATATATAAAAATGGGTAAAATATGAAAAAAATGTATGAATATTTATCGGAAAGCAAAAAAAAGCAAAAATATTTTTTACATCAGATTTACATTTTGGTGATGAAAGACTATATTTATATGGTAGAGATTTAGTATTTAAAAATGCAAAGGATTTTGAATTGGCAATAATTAAAAATTGGAATAATGTAGTATCAAAAGATGATTTAGTAATTGTTGTTGGTGATGTTGCATTTTCAAGAGATGATTTAAATGTGTTAGATAAATTAAATGGGGAGAAATGGTTAGTCAAAGGCAATTATGATATTTCACCAGAAAAGGGAGGTACTGCTAAATTTGATATTACTGATGATTTATTAAAAAAATATTTTACTAAGGTAGTTGATGATATGGAAATAAAAATCAATGATGAGAAAATTTATATTAATCATTTTCCAACAAATGCTGATTCTCGTTTTTGTATATGTGGGCATATTCATGGTACTTGGAAGGTTCAAAGGAATATGATTAATGTTGGCTGTGATGCGTGGCATTTTATGCCAATATCAGAAGATATGATTAAATTTCAAATTAATGGTATTAGAAATTATTATGATCAAAATGTATTTGCAGGTGAATTATTATCAAATGTGAACTACCCACCCACACCAAAGGCGATGGGTGGGTAGTTCACAAAGTTTTAATAAAAATAACAAATATGCAATATATAAAAGACTTAATAATAGATAATAATAAAAAATGTATAGTATCTGGCACAGGAATATCTGCAAATTTATTAAAAACAATAAATATAAATGATTATTTTATAATTGGAGTTAATGACATTAATAAACTTAATATACATATAGACATATTATTGCTAGTAGATAAAAAAGAAATTTTTCTTACCGATAAAAAATTTACAAAAGAATATAATATATCACGTGTATTAGATATAGAAAAAACAAATTGCACATATGTTGTACTCACAGATAATAAATGGAACTTTGATGATAATAAAAAATATTTATTTACACTTAAAGAAAATATAAATAAAAAGAAACATATTGATATATATGAAAATGCTATTGATTATGGATATGACTCACCAACAGTTGGATGCCTTTTAGCAATAACATTAGGATTTAAAAATATTAATATTATAGGAGTAGATTTTACAGATAATCATTTTTTTGCTACTGACGGAGAGCATCCTCTTGTTAAAAATAATTATTTGGCAAAAATTAATTCATGCTATAATATAATAAATGAATATTGTAAAAATAATGATATTACTATTAATAACTTATCACCATATAGTAATATAACAGCAATTAATAAAATCGATATAAAAGATATATAAAAAATTATATTTTATGAAAGATAGTTTTAATGAAGAATGGACTTTTGGAACTGCTGTATGGATAATTTATGCTTTAATGACTCACAACAAAGCACAATTAATTATGTTTTGTTTTTATGAAGTTTTAAACTTGTATGGCTG
>LFRM01090480.1_pt1 | contig 14174 bp, 17 predicted proteins | sample 618341 | NCBI WGS metagenome assembly LFRM01 (sample SAMN03654438, study PRJNA283298) | anaerobic digester metagenome | isolation source: pool of bioreactors CSTR01a, CSTR02a, and CSTR03a thermophilic anaerobic... | place: Denmark: Kgs. Lyngby | collected 2014-05-21 | reverse complement strand
GCTGGCGCCATTACAAGTGGTGAAGATGTAGAATCATTGGAATCATACAAGAAGTTGGGTCATAACATTGGGATGATCTTTCAATTGATTGATGATTGTATTGACTTTGAAGTCAGTGAAAATGCTGCCAAGAAACCCGTTCAAAGTGATTTCGAACAAGGGGTCTTCACATTACCACTGATCTTATCCATCGAAGCGTCGGGGACAGATTTCATGGCCAAAACGCGCGACGAGGTTAATAAACTTGTTTCAAAATTTAAGGGTGTTGAAAAGACAAAGAAAAAAGCTCAATCTTATTATGATGAATCGCTTGCGATTGTGAATGAGATGAGTGTTGGGAAAGATAAGAAATCATCATTGATTACGATTCTTAACCTATCAATGGGTTATGCATTGTGATCAAACGTTTCTTGGATTACACTGAAATTCAAACAAAGATTACATCACTGTTTACGTTTGTACTAACACTTGGTTTCATGATCTTCAATGAGTATGAAATTAAATTGGTTCCAACGCTTGTCTTCTTTCTATCCATGTTCATCTTTGATTTATGTACAACCGCAATCAATAACTACATTGATTCAAAGACAAATGGACAAGACATTGGGTTCACACGTAAAACAGGCCGAAACTTAATCTTCGCTATGTTCTTTATCAGTGCTGCATTGGGTCTATACTTAGTGTATATTTCAGACATCATCGTATTATTTATGGGAATGTTCTGTTTCGCAGTGGGTGTTTTATACACCTATGGTCCGATTCCAATTTCCCGTCAACCTTACGGTGAAATCATTTCGGGGATCTTGTATGGATACTTTATTCCATTCATTATGATCCATGTCTCTCAACCGCATTCAATGATTGAGATTCAATATGCACAAGGGTTCTTAAACCTCAACATGGATATCATGAGCCTGCTACAGTTCGTTCTGGTATTCATGGTTCCTACATTACTCACATCATCCATCATGCTCGCAAATAATACCTGCGATATTGAAAAGGATGTCTTGGTTAAGCGTTACACATTACCCTATTATTTAGGACAAGCTGTATCGGTTAAGTTAATGTATGCTTTATACCTACTCGTGTTTGCAAGTGTTGTATTATCATCAGTCTTAGGTCTTGTACCGTTGATTGCGATTCTAACACTGCTTGTGATGCCGAAGGTATGGGCGAATGTTGCGCTGTTCAAAAAGGATTTGGTAAAACATGTATCCTTTAAATTCATCATTAAAAACTTTATCATGATTATGGCTGTTTATTCAGTCTTAGTCTTGATTGGGGGCATCCTTTAATAGGGATGCCTTTTTTATTATAAAAATAGAGTGATCGTATGATCACTCTAAGGATTTGGATAATTTTTACTCTTACTGTGGAGGTCGGGTGTCATCTTGATATAGTATCCTTTTGACTCGGTCCACTCTGTTTCAGTATCTGAAATCCATAGGATTTCAAATGCTTGATCAGGGTATTGTTCATTGTAACGATCTTTGAATTCAAGTGCTTCTTCATACGTCATCATGTAGACTGCTGTTGATAGTGCATCTGCTTGAGATGAGTTGGGTGTGAAGATGGTAACTGACTTGAAGATATCTTCTGGCATCAGTGTGTGCGGGTTAATAAGGTGTGACATACGTTTCTCGTTCTCTACGAGGTAGTAACGTTGGTAATCACCCGATGTAACAACGGACATATCACTTGGGAATGTGAAGACATCAACACTGGATCCCATTGGGAAGTCTGATGGTTCTTCAACACCAATTGACCACGGTGTTCCACTGAGCTTAGTGCCGATGGTACGAATGTTTCCACCACCACTAACGATCGCGTGTTTTAGGCCTTGTTCTTCAAGTGTTAGTGCTACGAGTTCCGTAGCATATCCTTTGGCGATTGCACCAACATCAAGTTTAGTACGTGGATTGGTAAGATAAACAGTATTGTTTGTTTCATCAATCTCCACAAACTGCCAGCCTGTGTATTGTTTTGCTTCTTCAAGCACTGCCATATCGGGAACTCTTCCGGGTTTACCGTCTGCGTTTAGAAGTTCACCTTCTTCACGATAATCGTGCCATATTTCAAGAACAGAACCAAAGGTAATGTCAAAGTATCCATCGGATAGTTCGGTGTATTCCTTTGCCAGGAGCAACATTTCTATCGTAATTGGATCAACTACGATTGGCTTAATGCCAGCATTGTCGTTGATCGTTTTTATGTTGTTGATGCCATCGTAGTCGTTGTACTTATCAAACATTTGGTGATAGCGCCAGAACTCTTCTTTGACGATCTTGAAGTACGTATCAAACTCAGATTGCGATTCAACGCTTGCGATTAAATCAATTTTTGTATCGAAGCCACTTTCAGTAGTGGACTCTTTGTAGAGCACATCTTCTTTTTTTTCGCTGCAACCCACTAAGAGGAGAAGCGCGATTAGGATTAGTATTTTTTTCATGTGTTTATTATACCATAAATATGTTTAGGATTAAGCGACTCGTACACATAATTAAGGCTGTGAGGTGAGATATGAAAGGTGCATACTTTGTGTTTACTGTGTGGGTGATTGCGGTTTTAGCGTTTGTGGGGAGTTTAACGTCCATTGAATTTCTTCATACGCGGTTGAGTGTCAATCATGCCTATCATAAGGCGCTCCAAAGAGCGATGGTTTCGAAGGATTTTGATCGAGAGTTTAAAGAGGTATTCAGAGAACTTGCGCCTAAGCATCTTACATACACGATTAGTTTAGTGAATGAACACCAGTTCCCGCGATTACTGTCTTATAGAGTCGTTGGATCATCAAAACGAGACTATGTATTAATTTTTGAAGAAACAATGATTGAGGAGCGACGATAAATGTCTAAAAACTATCAAAGAATTGTAGGAACTGTATTATCGATTATTTTTGTGTATGTATTAGTTGAAGCACTGACGCGCTATCGCGTGGGTGGGGTATTGGTCTATGGACCCAATAAGGTCTTTGAACAAAGACACCAAATCACTGAAGATGATCTTTCGGAGTATAAGGTGAGTCGTCACTTACTGGACGAGTCGATGATTGTTGAGAAGGAAGCTTTGGTGGGGCGCTATGTAGCATTGAACCATACAATTTATCCAGGCAATGCGATCTCAATGAACAGTTTGGAAGAGGAGTCATTTGTTCATGATATGCCCTTACTTCTATTGAATGATGATCAAAGTCTCTTCTCAATGAAAGCAGATAATGTGGCATCGGCAGGGAATACATTATCACGCGGTCATTATGTGGATGTGAGCTTTGTGCGCTCGGGCTATCGAGAAGACGTTGTGGCAGATGTATTGTTGAGTAATGTACGGGTTGTGGGTGTTAGAGACCGTAAGGGAGTAGAGGTTTCTGAATCGGGCGAACCGGTACAAGTTATCTTACTGGCCGTTGATTCGGATAAGCTTGGTTATCTTTTAAAGGCTCAAACAGAAGGCTCGATTGTATTGAGTGCTAAGGGTGTGATCTTGGAAGGTCTTGAGTGTGCGTTGAATGAATCGATGGTGGTCTATTTTGAGTCGTGACTTTGTGTTTGAGGGATTGGAATTGTATATTCAGAATCCTAAGATTACGGATATTAACTTTAATGGTAAAGACCTTTGGCTCGATCATTTAGAAAAGGGAAGAATTGGGATTGAGAACTTTTTGCATGCCTCTGCCATGATGATGCTTTGTGTTCGATTCTCAAACCTTGTGAATCTTCCCTTCAATAATCATAACCCTATAGTAGAGGCTGACTACAAGGACATTCGTGTCAGTATTATTCATCCTTCAGTCTCTGGAAGATTGAGTCTCTCGATTCGTAAAACGCCACCTGTCATGCGGATTAGTGAACAAGTAATCAAGGATACGTCGTATATGAGTCTTTCGGCTTTAAAGTTTCTGAAGTACTGTGTTCGCAGTCGTTGTAACGTGATCGTTTCAGGNNCGTGTTATTTCGATTGAGGATTCTTATGAATTGAGATATCAAGATCTTCATCCTAATCGCGATTGTGTCAGTCTTAAGGTGAATGAGCGCTTTGATTATGATGATGCTTTGAAGGCAAGTCTTCGCCAACGGCCTAACTGGATCTTGGTAAGTGAGGTTCGGGGTAAAGAAGTAAGAAATCTTTTGAACTCTGTTTCAACGGGGACATATTTACTCTCGACCATTCATGCGAAAGGGGCAAGGGAAATTCCTTTGCGTATGTTGTATATGATGGAATCGGTTGATTTATCATCTGAAGTTGTGTTGGAACGTTTGTATGATGCGATTGATATTGGTGTACACATTGATTTGAGAATTGATGAATCGGGGATTCACCGTTATGTTCGAGAGATTGTGCATTTTGATGAAGGGGAGGCCTCGCTTATTTATCACTATAAAACGCAGCGCTTGGTGAGAAGTGTGCCGAGTGGTGTTAAGGAGCGCGCATCGCTATTTGGGGTTGTGTTCAAATGATGATGGTGGGCTTGAGTCTTTTCATATTCATATTTTTGTATAAGGACATAAGGTTGTTTGTGTCTAAACGTATGTGGGAGCGGATGTTTATTCACCGTGATACGAAGTATTCCAATCGAAGTTTGTTGGTGCAGTATCTTGGTCTTACGCTTAGTATTGTCTTGGTATCCTACTTCTTTACCTTACCGTTTCATTTATCCTTATTGCTTGGGTTCTTTGCGTTGATTGGTTTCACGCTTTTAATATCGTGGATGTTTGTCTTCAATCAAAACCTTCATGACTTCAATCAGTATATATTAATTACGTCTCATTTATCGGCTCACTTTAGAATGAATAAAAAGATTTTGTCGTCGCTTGAGGAAGTACTTCGTGTTGTGGATAAATCACATCACGAACTCATTGAGTCTTTGATTCACGATGCCTATTTAGGAAAAGATATGGTGTATTCCTTTGATGCCTTGAGTTCGCATTACTTATTGAAGTCGATGGTGAGTATGATGCAGCATGCTGAGATGTATGGTGATGAAGAAATTGATCGGGGTTTGAGTTTACTGGAGCGGGATGTGGATGACTTGATGGAGGATGTATATCAGTTTGTGGGTGAAATGTTCTCATTTCGAAGAAAGCTGATTTTATTAGTTGTGTTTGGTATTGGTATCGCTCTGGTGAGCCGTAACATGCTCCGTATGGTCGTTGATCTTAATTTGAGTACCTATTATCAAAACACGGCTTACGTGTTCCTGATGAGCATGATACTGGTTGTGGTGGGTGCACACAGGGTATTTACGCGCGGTTTAATGATGGAAGAAGAAAGTTTATGATTAATATAATATTAGCGGTTCTTTTTGTGATTGTGAATGAATTCTATGGTTTGAACCTCGTGATGGTATTTGAGGAGGAGCGTTTAAAGAAACTTGCAGAAAATGAATTACCTAAAATTAGAGTTTATCGAAAGCGATTAGTTCAGTGTTTGGGATTTGTGTTCTTCATTGGTAATTCAAAAGTTAAAATCTTCATTTCAGTCATTGGATATTTCCTCTATAAACGTGATTATTTTAGGATGATCAAGAAAGAGCGCGAACTTAAGGAAGCGATTCATTATGCCTTTCCAATTTGGATTCGCACGATCCAGTGCTTGCTTCAAAATAATACTGTCGTGAGTGCTGTATCGCTATCGCTTAAGTTTGTGCCGGAAGTTCTAAGGAATGATTTGGAGTACTTGTTGGTGCGACTTGAAGCAGCTCCTGAGTCCTTGTCTTCCTATGAAGAGTTTATGAGTGAGCATAAGAACATTGAGATTCAGAAGATGATGAAGCACTTGTATCGTTATTCTCGAAGTGGGTCTAAGGACAGTGCGGATGCGATGTTTCGAATGGTTGATCATGCTTCGATTTGGATGGGTGATGTCCGAACTGAGAAGCAGTCTGCGATTATCTCTAGTTTCTCGTGGTTGGGTATCATTCCTGTTGCGAGTGTGAGTATTTTCTTTGTTTTGATTATGTTCTTTGTGATGGTTCAAATGTTTGAAGGGGGGTGGGTTTGATGAAAGCATTTTTTGAGGAATACGGTTTAGTTCTCGTTGTAACAGTAATTGCGACAGGAATGATTTTCTTTTCAAATGAATTTAAAGATATTATGAAGGATACACTAACAGCGCAATGGGATACCATGACGGGGCAAATTGAATGAAGGGCGCCGTTGAGTACTTTATAGTGATGGTGCTTGTGATGTTCTCAGTGCTATTACTCTTTAGTTTCATTGGGGTGACGCGCATGATTCACGATGCTCATGCTTATCGTGATGAGGTGGTTGCTCTGATTGATAATCATGAGGGTGATAGTGTTGAGGTAAAACGAATAATGGCGCAGTCGAAGCAATGTGACTCCTGTGTCTATGTTTCGTCGTATCACAACAATCGTTTAATGGTTAAAGTTGATTTTGAAGTTCGTTTGAATATATTGAATTTTTCTCGTCGATTTCAAATCAAGGGAATGAGTAGTGTAGGTGGGGATGGGCTCTAGGGCGCATCTCCTTTTTGATGGTTCTGGGTGGAAATTTTGGTCTTAATAGTGTATTCTAAAGGCACTAGAGGTGAGATCATGCTTTTAACAATTGATGTTGGTAATTCGAATACGGTTCTAATAATATATGATGAGGATACGGTCGTTTTTGAGAAACGATTAATTACCTTAAAGAAAGATTTTGGGTCTTATTACAAAGATAATTTAGTTGGCCTAAAACATGCAATCGATGCGATTATTATATCCTGTGTAGTGCCTGTTGTACTCGATGTGATTACTGAGGCCTGTCTTGATGCGTTCTCTATTGAACCCAGCATTTTAAGTGGTGAGTCCATTCAAGGTCTTGAGATATTCCTAGATAATCCCTTGGAAATAGGGGCTGATTTTATTGCGACTTCAATCGGTGCTTCTACGAAATACGATGCGCCACTGATTGTTGCGGATATTGGTAGTGCGACTAAACTAACGCTGACTGAAACGGGGCGTCGTTTTATGGGTGGGGTAATTTTACCGGGCCTTGGAACGTCGGTTCGAAGTCTTACTGAATTCATACCTCATTTACCGGAGGTTGGTTTACAGGTTCCCGAAAAAGTTGTGGGTGATAGCACAATTGGTGCAATCCAGGCGGGTATTATGTACGGCCTGATTGCGCAAATTGAGGGTATCGCTGAGCGCATGGAGCGTGAGAGAGGAATCAAGTGTGTTAAAATATTAACAGGCGGGTATGCTCGTTTAATTAAGGATTATCTTCCGGACTTTATTTACGATGATACCTTATTAAATGATGGCCTTCATACCATTTATAAAGAGAGGTTGTTGAAGAAATGAAAACACGTGAACTAACATTAAATGCGATGTTTATAGCGGTAACTGTTGTGATGGCAATCGTGCCTCAATTTGGGATTATTCAAATTGGACTAATTTCAATCACAGTCTTACATATTCCAGTCATTATTGCGGGATTGGTATTGGGTTATAAATCAGCGATTATTAATGCATTAGCGTTTGGTGTTGCGACATTGTTTGTAGCACTAACGCGCGGATCTGGATTATTAGATCCATTGTTTATTAATCCACTAGTTTCTGTATTACCGAGATTACTGTTTGGTGTTTCAATTGGTTTGATTTCTGGATTCATGAATAAAGTAAGTAAGAATCAAGTTTTAAATGATGCGACTACCGCAATTCTTTCCACTGCGATTCATTCTGTTTTAGTCTTAGGTGCATTATTTATTGCGACACTTGGAAATGCAACGATTCAAGCAGCCATTGCGGAAATCATGAAGAACCCATCACTGGGTGTTTCGGGTATCTTTGCATTCTTCTTGGGAATCCTTGTTTCGAATACTTTGTTTGAAATTATTGTGGCTGTATTAATAGCTTTACCTGTTACAAATGTCTTGAGACGATTGAATCGAGGCAATGCGTAATGTTCGCAGTAGTATTTCTATTGCTGTGCTTAGCGTATGCCTTATTTGAGTATCAATGGTTTAAGGTCGTAAGACTCAATGCCCATGATTTTAGTAAACGAGCGCATTCTGTCAATGGAATGCGCGTTGTTTTTTTAACAGACTTTCAGTACGATCATAAATTAGTCGGATTCAGACATCACGCCATGAAATGCTTAATTAAAAAGGTAAATCATTTAAAACCGGACTTAGTTATTTTGGGTGGGGACATCATTCATAAAAAGAACAAATATAATCATCTAGTATTTCAGTATCTTGCCCAGTTTGATGCACCGATGATTTCAGTATTAGGAAATCATGACGCTTATGATTTGAAACTGGTCTTGAGTGAGTTCGATAAATTAGGTGTTACAGTTTTAAGAAATGAAGCCGTATTATTCAATGGCATTCAGATTGTTGGATATGATAATACTTGTGTAGAACGCAGCAATAATTTTGAATTTAATGATGAATTGTATACCATTGTTGTATCGCACTCACCGGACTTTATCGTTGATCATAAGATACAAGCTGACATCATGTTATCGGGTCATCTTCATGGTGGTCAAATTAATTTCTTTGGTTTGTATTCTCCGATTACCAATTCGCGTTATAAACAAAAATTCCTCCACGGCTTAAAGTCCGTAGAGGAAAGTAAAATCTATATCAGTTCAGGTTTGGGTGGGTATGTTGGATTTCTTCCCATTCGTTTCTTTGTTCGTCCTGAAATTGTGTGTATTGATTTCTAAGTGCTCCGGCACTTTTTTTATTTCATCAACAGTTCAATTAATTTGAATGTTAAGGGAGCAGTGATGACAGTAAGGATACCTGTAAAGATTAGGGCAAGACTTGCCATGGTTCCTTGGATGTCATTGGTTTCGATTGCTTTGGATGTTCCTACCGCATGGGCTGATGTACCAAGAGCGAGACCAATTGAAATATCATTATCGAGTTTAAACACTTTCACAAGAATCGGTGATAGGGCTGATCCTAAGATCCCCGTAACAATCACAACACAAATCGTAATAATCGGGATGCCACCAATGTTTGCGGATACGTCCTGGGCAATTGCTGTTGTAACGGATTTTGGTACGAGGCTTGCGATGATGTTTGAATCAAGGTTGAGTAGAAGCGATAAAGCACCAATACTTATTGCGTGGGCAATAACGCCAGTGATGATCGAGATGATGATCACTTTTTTATGTTTCAGAAGCTGTTCTTTATGTTTGTATAAAGGGATGGCAAGTGAAACAGTTGCGGGAGCAATGAGTAGGGTCACAAAGTCTCCTCCGACTTTAAAGGATTCATAAGGAATCTTAAAGAAGAGTAAGATGAAGATAATTGTGATGCTTGAAATTAAGAGTGGATTAAGTAGGGGTGATCTTAGTTTTTCTTGGAGTTTCACACAGAGTGAATAAACGGCGAGTGTTAGGCAAATACTGAAGAGTGGACTATTCATGGTCTTGGCTCCAGTTCGCTGCATAGGCAGTCGCTAAGTAGGTAATCACTGTGGATATGACCATCACGATCACTAAGTTAACCCAGTGGAGTTGTAAGAGTTCAAAGTGTACCATGATTCCTACAGTTATGGGTACAAAGAGAAAGGCCATATTATTCTTGAGCCATGTTCCTACGGCTTCAACTTGCTTCAATTTAATAATCTTGAACTGAAGGCATGCGAATAATAAAACCAATCCAATAATGCTCCCGGGTACGGGGATGTTTAGAAATGCCTGGATTGAATCTCCTAGGAAAGTAAATCCGAATATGATGAGTATTTGTGTCAGTATGTTCATGTGCTCCACCTCTTGGATTATTCTATCATGGATAAATACAAATGTCCCCATGAACTGAAAGTACACACCATAAAAAAAGGATTAATTTCTGTGTAATACAGAAATTAATCCTTTGAATTAAATATTTAAATTACTGATTTACTTTCTCGATAATCAACGATCGTTGCTGCTGTTGCTGCTCCGGTTACGTTTGTTGCTGTTCTGACCATATCAACAAGACTTGAGATAGGTGCAAGAACCATGATTACTTCGATTGGTAGTCCTGCTGCCGCAAGTACTGCTGTCGCTGCGATTGTTGCAGTTCCTGGTACTCCAGCAGTTCCAAATGAAACTACGATTGAATAGAATACAAGTAAGATGTAGTCTACTGTTGAAAAAGGAATGTTCAGTGCGTTAATGCTGAAGATTGCGAGTAGTACAGGCCACATACCAGTACATGCAGGCATTCCTACGTTTGCTCCTAATGCGGAAACAAATGAGGCAACGTTGTCGCTGACATCAAGTTCTTCGGTCAGTTGTTTTACAGTTACTGGAATTGTTCCAATACTTGATTGTGATGTAAAGGCAACAACTTGTGCTGGCCAGATTGCTTTGAAGAACTTAATTGGGCTCATCTTCGCAAAGATTGAAATCAGTGTTCCATGTACTACGTACATTTGGAATAGTGAAATAACATAGGCTACAACTACAACGAGTACCAGTGCGCTCATATCTTTAGCTGCATCGCGAGTAATTGCGGATGCAATGTAGGATACAACTGCGTATGGTGTTAAGTTGATGATTGGCTTGATGAATTCAAATACGAGTTTGTTTAAATAATGAACACCCTTGATGATTGGTTCCGCAATTTCTTTACGGTGTGTGTTTAACTTCACTAAAGCGATTGACATCAATACCGTGAAGATAATGAATGGAATTACTTCATTATTTGCGGCGTGTTGTACGATGTTGCTTGGGAAGAAGTTAATAATGGTATCAACGATGGATGGCACTTCACGTGGTACGTAGTCTGCCGGGAGTACTAAGTTGAATCCCTTACCAATTTTCAAGAAATTAGCGACAATAATAGTGATCATGGAAGCGAATGCTGTGTTAATCAATAACCAGAAGACTGATTTTGATCCTAATGATTTTAATTTCTTAGTATCATTGATGGAAGTGATACTGGACATAATACTGAAGAATAAGAGCGGAATAACGATTGCTGAGATGAGTCGTGTAAAGATTCTCCCAAATGCTCCTACATAATCAGTGTTTCCCCTAAAGATAAGTCCAACGATTAATCCTAATACAAGTGCGAGTAAGGTACGCGTACCAAATCCAACGCCTTTTTTCCCCATATAAAATAATGCGATATAAAATACGATGGTAAGTCCAAGTGCTAAGAACGGTTTAAAATCGACCGTATTGAGTGCTAATGTAAATATTGGTTCTATCATAATCTCTCCTTAATATATTCACATACTTTAAAGGTATGCAAATAGTCAGTAAGACTAGTCTATTATTTATAAGGAGTGATGTCAAAGAATATGACTTAGTCCTCTAGCCAGTTTAGTGTATGGTGAATTGCCTTGTGCCAACGGGCGAGAAGATGTTCTTTTTCTTCGGTGTCCATTTGTGGCTGCCACGCACTTTCATTTCTTTGTGAGTTCTTTAACTGCTCCTTACTCTCAAAGAATCCGGTCGCAAGTCCCGCTAGATAAGCTGCACCCAGTGCAGTGGTTTCATTAATGAGGGGTCTCTTTACTTCAAGGTTGAGTATGTCTGATTGAAACTGCATGAGGAAATCATTGTTACTTGCACCACCATCCACTAAAAGAGATGAGAGTGATTCACCTGAATCTTTTTCCATTGCTTTAATCACATCAAAGGTTTGGTAAGCTATGGCCTCAAGGCCGGCTCGAACGATGTGATCTTGGTTTGTGCCGCGAGTGAGTCCTAAGATGCTACCACGAGCGCTCATGTCCCAGTAGGGAGCTCCGAGACCCGTAAATGCGGGTACAATATACACTCCAGCGTTATTAATGGCATTGTACGCTCGATTACTTGTTTCTTCTACACTTTCAATAATCTTGAGTTCATCTCTAAGCCACTGAAGAAGTGCACCAGCCACAAAGACGGAACCTTCCAGTGCGTATTCAACACTGTCGTTGATTCCAATTGCGATGGTTGTGATAAGACCGTTGTTTGATTTCACAGCTTTCGTTCCTGTATTCATTAAGAGGAAGCATCCAGTACCGTAAGTGTTTTTTGCTTCTCCGGGATAGAATGCTGTTTGTCCGAATAAAGCGGCTTGTTGGTCTCCTGCGATTCCCGCAATTGGGATGTCGACGCCTTGGATGTTTGTTGTGGTGTAACATTCGCTGCTACTCTTAACTGTAGGAAGTATTTGTTCTGGAATATTGAAGAGTTCAAGGAGTTCTTTATCCCACTCAAGCGTGTGAATATTAAAAAGCATGGTTCGTGATGCATTGGTTACATCAGTGATGTGAACTTTTTTATCACTGAGATTATAAATGAGCCATGTATCAACCGTTCCAAAGATAAGGTCTCCGGCAAGGGCTTGTTCGCGAGCACCTTCAACGTTATCAAGAATCCACTGTATTTTGGTTGCTGAGAAATAGGCATCGATGATTAAGCCAGTTTTCTCTTGAATCATTTCTGATTTACCAGATTCAATTAATTCATTTGCGAGATCAGCTGTTCTTCGGCATTGCCACACAATGGCATTATATATAGGCTTACCGGTGTGTTTGTTCCAAATGAGGGTTGTCTCTCTTTGGTTTGTGATACCTATGGAATCAATTTCTTCTGGTTTAATACCTGCTTGCGCAATCGCTTCATTAAGGATTCCGCTTTGAGTTGCCCAAATTTCCATGGGGTCGTGTTCAACCCATCCGGCTTGGGGATAATATTGTGTAAATTCCTTTTGTGCTTTTGATACGATGTTTTGGTTTTGATCAAAGATGATGGCTCGGGAGCTTGTCGTTCCTTGATCCAAAGCAATTATGTATTTTTTCATGTGCATACCTCCTCTCTATATTATATAGGATTAAAAAAGAATAACCGAAGTTATTCTTGGATTGCGAAATAGTTTTGGTTGTAGTGGTATAGTAAATTTGTAACACCTGTGTATAAATTGATGAGTAGATTTAAAAATTAATATATTTTAAAAAATATTTAAAAAAAACGTAAATCGAGATAATCGTTTACGTTTGAAGTTTATATTGGCTCGCCGACCCATTGATAGACAAACTGTCAAACAATGGCCCGGGATAGAAATACGCTACTTCTTTTTCTGCTTTAATTATAACATATCCCTACTAAAAGGGTGCATTTATCTCTAAAGAAATAATGTTTGATGCATCTATGACTCTTTCATCCAATCAATGAAGTCTTTAAGTTGTGATTCAACCTCTTTATCTTCAGTAGTAAGTTTTTGCATCATTTCTAACAAGGATGTATTTGTTTCCTTAATTTCTAATTGGATTTCTTTCATATCTTTTAGAATTTCTCCCAAAGGTACAACTTCTTCCTCTTCAAAAGTATCTACATAACGTGGAATATTTAGATTGAAGTCATTTTCTTCGATTTCTTCTAAAGTTGCAAGATAAGAGTACTTATCTACAGTTTCTCGTTTTTTATAGTTATCAATAATCTTATCAATATTTTCATCACTCAATTTATTTTGATTCTTTACTTTATCAAATTCTCGAGAAGCATCAATGAATAGGATATCCTTAGTATGGCGAATGTCTTTTCCTTTAAACACCAGAATACAGGTAGGAATACTTGTACCATAGAATAAGTTAGCTGGTAAACCAATGACTGCATCAAGCATATTGTCTTTAATTAGCTGCTCACGTATTTTTCCTTCAGCAGCTCCTCTAAACAAAACACCATGTGGCAACACAATAGACATTGTCCCTTTTGAGCCTAAGTGATAGAGTCCGTGTTGAACAAAAGCGTAGTCAGCTTTTGATTTCGGTGCTAAACCCGCATAGAATCTAGGATCTTTTGCATTTGCCTGATCCCATGTTTGTGAGTATGGAGGATTGGCAACAACCGCATCAAATTGCCGTGGTCTTTCAATGCCGTCTTTTGTTTGAAATGGCCAATCGAGGTCTAGTGTATCCCCTCTTCTAAGGTTCATATTCTTATAATCAACGCCATGCATCATTAAGTTCATTCTAGCAAGGTTATAGGTTGTTGTGTTGAGTTCTTGACCATAGAAGTCAACGGCACCCACTTCGTCTTTATAAGGCAATTCTTTACGCACTGTAAGCAATAACGATCCAGATCCACCTGGTACATCATAAGCAAATCCAATACTTTCATGGTTATATAAATTCTAGTTCAGGAGGATTACCGTAGCTATTTATTTTCCGTTTACAGTTTTATGCACAAATTTGCTAAATAATCACTTCCATATTTTGATAATCTGTTTCTATTATC
>LFRM01201808.1_pt1 | contig 14182 bp, 14 predicted proteins | sample 618341 | NCBI WGS metagenome assembly LFRM01 (sample SAMN03654438, study PRJNA283298) | anaerobic digester metagenome | isolation source: pool of bioreactors CSTR01a, CSTR02a, and CSTR03a thermophilic anaerobic... | place: Denmark: Kgs. Lyngby | collected 2014-05-21 | reverse complement strand
AATTCCCATAACTACGATACAAGGTACATAGATAAAACACTGAGGGAGAATACAGCTAATAATAAATAGAAAACCGTTAAAACCATAGTAATCAATAAAGATCGCAACTGTAAAACCCAGCAGAAAACCACGGAATCCTACAGTTATCAGCATTAACGGAATACAAACATAGTATAAACCAAAAAACCATATAAAAAATGCAGTTTTTACATTTTGAAGAACAGAGTTCAAATAGATCACAGATTTATTGACATGTGCTTGATTTTTAAGTAAATATGAATGATCATACAGGTATTGGGCTAGATGTTCCTGCCGCTCCGGTGCTATATAATTTATAGTAAAGCCACCTGCAGCAACCCCAGTAATAAACGTAAATATTATCAAAAGGTATAACAATATGTTATTCTCAATATGGAGCATTATATCTGTTTTTAACTTTACGGTATTCAATCTATGTATCCCCCTGTACTTCCATCATAAATCGCTCTAATGATTACTATGAAATTTTTTGGGGTATTATAACCTGTCCCTTTTATAATCACCGGATAAAAGCGATGAAAAATATTTCAGGCCATAGCGTCCCGCGGCTCCTATTGCATAGAAAAATTGAGGTTCTTCATCCAATCCTCTTCCCATCGTAGTCGGATGGAGATCATAATGATATAACGCTTGTTCAATTTCTCTTCCTTCCATAAATACTATTCTATGTTTGCCTGATAATCCGTTTTCTTTTAATTGTTCAATAACCTTATTCCTCTTTTGCCTGTCCATAAATGGTAATATCAGAGGAAGTGAATACTGTACAATATCTCTTAAAACCGTTACAGAATGATGGCTTATCCCCATGTGCCGCTGCCTGATGTCGTTGAAACCCAGCCTTGGTATATAAACGATACTACCACCGGAACCGGCAATTAAATTTGCATACAGGCCAAGCTCCAGTCCGCTGAACCCGTAGACCGTTCCTGTTCCCAGTATGCCGGGTCCCATTGTAACAATAGCAATATGGCAATTTTCTATATTTAATGCCGTCCTTAGCGATGTATAAATGTTTATACATTCATGTTCTCCCCCGAAAGCATTTCCGGTAGTAATGGTAACATCCAGCAAACCTTTATCTTTTAATACTGCAACATTTTTGCTGAAACCTACGGGCAGAGCTCCATGATCGGTCATGATATATGCAATTCTAATCCCGGGACCACAATAATATTTAAAATAAGCACATAATGGCATCAACATACTGTGTAATTCACCAATGTATATCAGTTTGTTATGGAAATCCACCGGATGATCATAATGATTATGATAAGGGCTTTGCTGTTCTTCCGATAGCAACCGCTGCATCTGAAATGGAGTATACTTCAATTTCATCCCATGACCCCGGCTCTTAAAATAAACGCCGGCCTGATTCAAATTACAGATAACAAAATGATACCCTCCCGTACCCAGTCCCAGGCTGGAAGCCGTTGTGTTCAGCAATACCGTATCCCCGATGTTTACCGGCCCGGTAAGAGGGGTATACAAAACCGCCAGCTTACACGGATGATCAACTGTTAGTCTTAATACTTCGGTTTCCTCGCTAATTTTTTCAACTATCTGTTCCACTTTACCCTTCTTAAACTCTATCCATGCCGGTATCTGCATCATCTTTCATCCTCCAAAGTTGATCAATTTGCCGTAGAATGGGAACGGATTCAATTATTTTTGATATTGAATAATATTCGGCAACTATATGTATGGCTAACAGTATAAAAGCCATAATGAATGCAGGGGCCGGAGAAATGTTTTTTATGGTATAATATCCTAATATACCGCCCAGTAAGTTGGCACCGGTATCCCCCAGCATATACTGTTCTCTCATTTCACCTTTTATGTAAAAAGGTATTGCTGTTGCAACAGGTGTAAATATCCATAAATTATTAAACCGGCCAGTTAACAAAAGTATAATAACTGAAATTAAAAAAACTTTGGTCGCTCTGCCGGGTCTGAGATCCATGAGATTTATAAAATTAATAAAGAGTAAAAATATCAGAGTATATACCAGCCGGTAAACAAAATAAGAATGATAATAAAATGATAATAATGTACTCAGAAAAAGAGCAATGATAAGTTTAATACCGCCGGTTGACAACCCCCCTTTTAAAATTACCATCAAATGGCCTTTTATTCCCCTGATTTTTCCGTCTCCAAGTATATCATCAATAACTCCCAATACCACCAGGGATACAACTGCTGTTACAAACCCCAGATAATCAAACTCAATTCTATGGATCAAAAATGGCATGGTGCCCAAAAGACAAGGAAACATCAATGCCAGACCCATACCGGTAACAACCGGACGTCCGCTATAGTTACTGGTATATATACTGTTTGCCGCTAATAATCTATATATCCTTACTATAAAATAACGGGCAGCTATACTTGATATAACAAGGGATAAAATGTGTTCAGTCATGTTCATTATTTCCTCTTGCCACTACCTTTCCGCAAACTTTTTCAATAATACGGAAGATATATCCCGGAACTGCCGGGCTCTGTGCATTATGCCCGCCCAATTCATGCCGGTTACACTATGGGTCATTTGAACATCTATTTCATATATTCTTAAACCACGGTTTATCAAATCTACCGTCATTCCAAATTCTATACCAAAGCCCTTATACCTGAAAAATTCCGGATTTATTATGTCCCGTCTGAATCCCCTTTGCCCCGATAATACTGTTTTCATATCCTTCCCGGTTAGTATTCGAACTCCAAATCTTGATAACCACTTTACCATTCCAAAACCGCTTTTTTCCGGATTATCCGGAAACCGGGCTATTGTTACATCTGCTTTACCTTCACGGATTGGTTGGATGAGCTTTTCTGCCTCACCGGCACTTTCCCCCAGATCTGCATCTAAAAGTAAAACTATTGGACACGATAAGGCCTTTATTCCCTGCAACAGGGCATAACCCTTTCCGTAATTTCTGTTCAGTTTAAGAAGCCTTGCCCCCTCTTTGCTTGCTATTTCAGCAGTATTATCGGTAGAACCATCATCCACCACCAGTATTTCATCTATTGATTGAATATCCCTGAGAGCTCTTATTGTGTATCCTATACGGCTTTCTTCGTTATATGCCGGAATTATAACTCCCACATCTCTTGTTGCCATAAATAATCAGGCTCCTATTCTTTGTCCAGATTAAATTCTTTTATATCACATTCAGGGGTATACATCATCCGATATACCGTCGGGTTCAAATCCATCCCTGTTTGTTTCCAATAACGACACCAATTCCAGCTTTCCAAACTTAGTATCTATGTTTTCCACAACCGAGACACCCATCCTTTTATATTCAGGTATGGCACTACTTCCGACTGATGAAGGCTCCACAGCTATGATCGGTAAACCCAGGTTTTTTGCAGCTTGAATAAGTGCTATATCAAAAAACTGATTTCCATATAGTTTGGTGCTTTTATCACGTCCATTTCCATACAATATGATAATATCGCCAGACTCTTCAGAGTTAATTGAAATATTGATAAGCTGCAGATCTTTAACACGATTCATCAGCGGACTCGTCGAACCATCAATAATACTAAATATAAGTTCTTCGGCAATAATATTATAAAATCTGCCGGTTTCATCTATTCCGTCATTAAAAACATCAGATACGGCTGCTATATCCAATTGTTGAGTATACAGATCGGGTTCAATCACTACACTGGCTTTAATGGCAGCTCCCGCTGACTGCAAAAACTGTTCCAGTTCATAATACATATCACTGGCACTAAAACCTATCATTGCAATATTTATTTGATCCAACCTGTTTTCTGTTAATCTTGAAAACAGATAATTGCACAACGAATCTGCCTGTTCCTTTTCCTTTTCTAAATTCTCAAGGTCAGCTTTCAGCATCTCCGCCTCTTGTCTTAATGCTGAAAATTCATTTTCTATCTGTCGTGTTATCAATATTTGCTGGTTTTCAAGTACATCCTTGTTTTCAAGGGTCACCCCTATTAATATCCCTAAACCAAGAGAAAGAAATATTCCGATCAACAGGATAATATAATACTTTACATGCATCATGTTCTATCACCTAAAAACCAAGCAATAACTTAATTCGTAATGCAAGCAGATGATATAATTCCTGAATCTGTGGTGACATCCGTGCTACCAGAAGTATGGGAAACATGGCTGAAACCAAAAGGGCAGCAATATAACTTGGTTGAATGCGGTTTTTATAGAGTTCGCTTACCCCTTTGGCGTCAACCACCTTATACCCAACCTTCATCCTTACAAGCAGTGTGCTGGCCATTCCTTTACGTCCCTTTTCAAGAAAATCTACCATACTTGTATGGCTGCCAACCGTTACGATGAGCTCGGCTTTATTTTCATATGCAAGAATCAGAGCAACATCTTCACTGGTACCGGCAAAGGGAAATGTTACTGCATCTAAGCCCATTTTCTTAATCCGCTCCATACCCGGACATCTCCCGTCGGGGTAAGCATGAACTATGATTTCATCGCAGTTTTTCAAGCATTCATCACTTACACTGTCCATATCGCCGATAACCAAATGGGGCTTATAACCGAACTCCATTAGTGCATCTCCACCGCCATCGACACCAATTATCACGGGACGAACCTCTTCAATATATGAACGTATGGCTTTCAGATCCTCCAGATAGTTTCTTCCCCTTATGACAATCAATACATGCCGCTTTTCCATCCTGGTTTTTATAGGCGGCAGCATAACAGGTGAAACCACTATTTCTTTCTCTTTGGCTGCATAATCCAATGTGTTATCAATAAAATCCCGTAAAACTTCCCATATGTTTTCCCTGGCCTCCATCATCCTTTTTTCTATCTGCTGCTTATCAAGAATGTTTACTTGGCAAAAGAACCTATCATTTACCCAAAGATAATCCTCATTTATTTCCAGGTAATCATTTTCTTTTATGTATTTAAAAGCTTTTTCTCCTATATTATCAACTATAGGGATGCCCGCATCCAAAAGTATCTTTGGCCCCAAATTCGGATATTTTCCACTTATTGACGGGGCCCCATTTATCACTGCTTTAATTTTCTTATCCACAAGATGTACGGCCGCCACTTCATCCAAATCCTGATGATAGATCACCGCTATATCACCCGGTGAAAGCCGTTTTATAAGATTTTTTGTTTTTTCGTCCTTCTTTGCACGTCCTTTTATCATTTTCAGCCATCCTTATTACTTTTACCATTATTTTTATATTCTGTCTGCTTTATTCTTTGATACATCCTATTACCTATGTTTTACATTGCAACATTAAATATACATAAAAAAATACCTCCAACCAGATAATCTAAGACTATCTGGTTTGGAAGTATCGTCTCAGGAAATGAAAACTTTTATAAGAATCAACGGGCAAGTTTCGCCTTGATTCTCATGCGATCAGCTATCATGGCAATAAATTCACCGTTGGTTGGTTTTCCTTTTTCATCATGAATTGTGTAACCGAATATCTTATTGATTGTTTCAATTCGGCCCCTGTTCCATGCCACTTCAATGGCATGCCGTATGGCCCTTTCAACTCTGCTGGGAGTAGTATTGAATTTTTCAGCTATCATGGGATACAGTTCCTTTGTGATTCCTCCAAGCAGATCCATGTCTTCTATAACCATAAATATTGCCTCTCTTAGATAATGGTAACCCTTTATATGAGCCGGAACCCCGATCTCGTGAATGATATTTGTTATATTGGATTCAAGTGCTGAACGATTATTATTGCTGGGTTTGGTGCCGGGGTCAGTGACAAAGGATTGAACGGCTTGATTAGCTGCAGATACAGGTACATCAAAATCCGGATCAACATCTGTTGCCAGCTCTCTGATTCTTTTTACAAATACCTCCATATCAAAAGGTTTTAGAAAATAATAATCAGCACCCAGAGCCATAGCTCTTTGAGTAATCTTATCCTGGCCAACTGCCGATAGTATAACTATTTTGGGCCTGCTTTCAAGTTCACTGCTATTTAGCCTTTCCAACACACCTAAACCATCAATATGTGGCATTATGATATCAAGTATAACTACTTCAGGGCTGGTACTGATTATCATTTCCAGCGCTTCAATCCCGTCGCTGGCTATGCCGATAACCTCCATATCTTCTTGTTTCTCCAAATACCTGCGAATGATATCACAGAACTCCTTATTATCATCAGCAATCAAAACCCTAACTCTGTTTTGCATTCCTACTATACCCCCTAATTAATAGAATAATCTTTAAAAAAAACCAAATATTTGATTTCTTTCATTAGATTTCTATTCGACAAATGTTCAAATATCCCTTCTTGTCAAAAATAAAACGATTGTCGCATTACCACTATTTTTGGCGTATACCAGTCAGTTTACAATTTTTTGGCTTTCCTCCAGCATCCATTCTATAAATATTCCGTATCCCTTCTTAGGATCGTTTACAAACACGTGGGTAATGGCCCCCACAATTCTTCCATTCTGAATGATCGGGCTTCCGCTCATGCCCTGTACTATACCACCGGTAAGCTCCAATAACTCGGGATCGGTTATTTCTATCACCATTCCTTTTGAGTTGGGTCGTTGCTGGTAATTAACCTTCCTAATCTGTATATCAAATTCCCTTATTCCCTTGCTGTCAACAGTTGTCAGTATGGTGGCATCACCAACCCGAACGTCATGCTGATAACAAATTGGCAGAGGTTTATTATAATAAAATTCTGGCAAGGACTCATACATTTCCCCATATATGCCGTATTGTGTATTCCTTAATATTTTTCCTATTATTTTCTGCTTTCCGGAGAACACTCCTTTAAGCTCTCCTGGTTCTCCCCGCCTGCCTTGCTTTACATCAATGATTTTAGATTCCATTATCTCCCCGTTTTTTACTGATAGCAGTGTACCCGTGTCCAGATCGGTGATTGCATGACCGAGAGCCCCAAAATAGCCGCTATCAGGATCATAAAATGTTAAAGTTCCTACTCCGGCTGTACTGTCACGAACCCAGATACCCAATCTATACTTTAAATCATGATGATCCCTTACGGGAACTATGTGAGTTTTAAAAATAACGTTTCCTCTTCGTACATCCAGTTCAATCCCGCTGTCCTTTAAACGGTTTACCAGCTCCGAAAGATGCTCAGCGTTTTCTACATAAACACCATTTATTTTTTCAATTATATCACCCGGTCTTAAACCAGCTTCGCCGGCAGGATAGTGGGTATGCCCTTCAGGATCCATTACTTCCGATATTCCTACCACTAACGCACCCTGGGTATCNNCCCTGGGTATATAAAGATACACCAATAGAATTCCCTCCCGGGAATATCTTTTTTGCAGGCTGTACCATTATTCTCATTTGTTTTATTGGTAATACGCCAAAAAGTTTGAAAACCAGCTCTGTATTACCTTCGTCTACAGTTTCAATTGTCAGGGGTTGTTTCATATTAAAGCTTGTTTGCTCTTTTAATGTGCTGCCGTTAAATTTTAGAGCATCCACATTATCCCCTTCTATTTTAACTGAAAAGGGCAGGCCAAAATTGATTATATGAGCATCACCTTCGAAGATCTGCAGTTCAGATGGAATCTCCTTTATGTTTTGAACTAAAGGTGAATAGTTTATTAGCAAAAATAATAAAGTCAATAATATTCCTAATGCCTTTTTTGCTTTGGTATTTACCATGTTGCCCCGTCTCCTGTCCATTAGATTAATTTTTGCTCACAACTTAAGTTAACCTCAAAAAATCTTAATTATACAAGCTATTTCAATGCAAAAAAGGCAAAAAAAGAAAGGGCATTTGCCCTTATCCATTAAATTCAAAATTAATTAATAGCTTCCTTCATTCCCTTTGCCATATCAATGAGCTCCTGAGCATGCTCCAATCCTATCTCACTAATCTCAGAACCGCCAATCAGATTCGCAATTTCTTTCTGACGTCCTTTTTCATCCAATAGATTTACAGTTGTACGAGTACGCGATTCTTCAATCTGCTTCTCTATTTTATAATGAGTGTCGGCCATTACAGCTATTTGAGGAAGATGTGTAACGCAAATTACCTGATGGGATTGTGATAATGAACTCATCTTTTCTCCAACCACACTGGCTATTCTGCCGCTAATACCAACGTCTATTTCATCAAAAATCAGAACAGGAATATCATCGATGCCGGCAAGAACAGTTTTAAAAGCCAACATTACCCTTGACATTTCTCCACCGGATATAATTTTTGCCAGGGGTTTCAAAGGTTCACCAGGGTTTGGAGATATGATAAATTCAATTTTATCAAAACCTAGCGAAGTTATAAAGGAAGCATAATCGGTTTTATCATCCGGGGTTGATATTGATACCTGAAACAACGTTTTTTCCATTCCTAATTGGTTCAACTGTTCAACCACACGTTGCTCAAACATCTTTGCGGTAGCTCTTCTTTTATGTGAAAGTTCAGTACACGCTTCAACTAATTGACTATAAATTTCTTTCTCCTGTCTGGTCAGTTCTTCAAGTCGATCCTGCCTGGTTTCGATGGAAAGCAGTTCATTCTTTAACCTTTCCTGTAATTCTAAAATCTCTTCGATTGTATCTCCGTACTTTCTTTTTAATGAATTTATCAGTAATAATCTGCTTTCAATTTCATCCAGTCTGCCAGGATTATAATCAAAACTATCCCTGCACGACCTGACTTTATCGATTACATCCTCAATTTGGTAATAAATATTGTCAATAACATGGGAAATCTCTGCGAACGTATCATTTAAACTGAATATCTGAGTTAAACGCTCCTTTACAATGGCAACCTGATCAAACACCGCCATTCCATTATCGCTGCCCGAATACAGAATATCATATGCCTCGTTAATTACCTTATTAATTTTTTCAGAATTCTGTAGTAATGCACGTTCCTGTATGAGTTCGTCATCTTCTCCCGGTTTGAGCCTGGCATTTTCAATTTCATTTATCTGATAGGACAGGAGATCCTTCATTCTTTCACTGTCCCTTTCAGACCTGGATATCATATCTATATCGTTTAGTATGGTTCTCCATCTGGTGTACAAGGAGCTTACCTTATGCTTACAACCGGCAATCAGTTCCCCACCTAATCGATCCAGTATTTCAATGTGATAATCCGGATTTAAAAGAGACTGGTGCTGGTGCTGACCATGTATATCCACCAATTTCTGACCTAATTCCTTCAGCACCGACAAAGCAACCGTCTGTCCGTTTATCCGGCATATACTTCTGCCGCTGCGGGACAAATGCCGTGTTAACAATAGACTTCCATCCTCCTGAACGGGTATATCGTACTGTTCCTAAAAAGGTATTACTTTTTCGGGCTTCTTCAGATAAAAAAGACCTTCTATCTGGGCAAAATCCTTCCCTGTCTGTATCATGTCTTTGTCGGCCCGTTCTCCGAGAATTAAACCTACTGCATCGATTATAATGGATTTCCCTGCCCCTGTTTCACCGGTCAGTATATTAAGCCCGTCCCCAAATTCTATTGTAATATTATCTATCAAAGCCAGGTTCCGGATAGATAAATAGCCGAGCATGGAGTCACCTCCATATAAAATCAAACTACTTGATTAGCTTATTAAAACGCTCCATAACGCTCAACGCAGTATCACTATCCCTTACCACCACCAGGATAGTATCATCACCGGCAACGCATCCCAGTATTTCTATCCAGTTTAAAGCATCAATAGCGGCCGCTGCAGCCTGTGCATTACCTGAAAGGGTTTTAACAACAATTAAATTGTTGGCATAGTCCATAGAAACGACTGACTCAGAAAATACCCGGATTAACCTATCCCAGTTTTTTGTATCGGTCCTGTTATCCATTGCTGCATACTTGTAAGTCCCGGAAGGAGTAAGTACTTTTATTAGACGCAACTCCTTTATATCCCGCGATACTGTAGCCTGTGTTACGTCAAAGCCATGATTTCTAAGCTCATATGCCAACTCTTCCTGCGTCTCTATATCCTTTTCCTCTATAATTTTCAAAATTTGGGTATGACGGTGCATTTTCATGCTATGAACCACCTCCTTCTAACCCGTCTGTGTCTAACGGCCTTTCAGTTAATTTCTCCCTAAGCACATCAAAAAAGTTATGTTTATTAATCCGAACGAGCTGTGTTTCAACGTCAGCTTTTCCAATATGTATTATATCACCTTTTTTTACAGGTACACCCTTCTGTCCATCTATAGTAAGAAAAACGTCACGGGTTTTATCATCAATAATAATACGAATCAAATCGTTTTGATGCGTTACTATAGGTCGGGCATTCAAAGCATGAGGACATATGGGAGTAAGCAGAAGACATTTCATTCTGGGACTAATTATTGGCCCGCCTGCTGAAAGGGAGTAGGCGGTGGATCCAGTAGGACTTGAGACCAAAATACCATCTGCAGGATAATAGTTTACAAATTCATCGTTAATAAATACCTTAAGGTGGATTATCCTGGCAAATGATGCCTTAGCAATAGCAATTTCATTCAACGCAGTCAATTCAATATGCTCATTGTTTTCTTTCAATATACTGGCTTTCAGCATCATTCGTTTTTCAACATAATACTCATTTGCTACCAATGAGTCCAGGGCTTTATCAATGTCGGAAATCTCTATTTCTGTCAGGAAGCCGAGACGTCCTATATTAATCCCCAATATTGGTATTCCAAAACTACAAGATTGCCGGGCAGCATTTAACAGGGTTCCGTCTCCTCCTAAAACAATTAATATATCGCTTTCTTTGAAAAAATCGTTACTCTCCACCATACTTCCCGATCCTACTATTTCGTATATATCTGGCATAACCAGTGCTTCGAGACCTTTATCACGAATCTTTTTTATAACCAGTCTGGTTTGATCTCCCCCCAGATCTTTTGAGAGATTAGGTATTATTCCAATCTTATTCACGCAGCTCCTCCTTACTTTTTATTCAATAGTTCGTTGTGAGCCGAATCTACTACATCATTAATTTTTTCAACACTAACAGATGACACTTCATCCGTACTTCCCTTATAAAGATGCGTTAAAAACTCTATGTTTCCTTCCGGTCCGGTTATTGGTGAGTGAGTAACTCCCTTGAAAACAACCCCGAGCTGCCGGCATAGTTCATAAAAATCCAGAAGCACCTCCTTGTGAACTTCAGGATTCCGAACTACCCCTTTGCGCCCCACCTTCTCTCTGCCAGCTTCAAATTGAGGTTTAACAAGAGCAATTATATCACTTTCTTCCGCAACAATGGCTTTTACCACAGGAAGAACCAGCTTCAACGAAATAAAAGAAACATCGATTGTGGCTCCCTCAATCTTTTCTGTAAAAACTTCAGGTTTAACATAGCGTATATTTGTACGCTCCATGACAACTACACGCTCATCCTGTCTCAGGCTCCACGCCAATTGCCCATACCCTACATCAATGGCATAGACTTTACGGGCACCGTTGTTTAACAGACAGTGGGTAAATCCTCCGGTAGAAGCCCCCACGTCAATAAATACCTTACCTTTTACAGAAACATCAAACACCTTAAGCGCTTTTTCCAGTTTGAGCCCTCCACGGCTGACATACGGGTTGGGAGAACCTTTAACGGTTATTTCTTCATCGGGGTTTACCAGAAAACCCGGTTTATCAACTCTTTTGTCCCCTACATACACCAGCCCGGACATTATTGCGGATTTTGCCTTCTCCCTGCTTTCAACAAGTTTTTTCTTGACCAGTATAACATCCAATCTTTCTTTAATAGTTGACATATCTTTTCCTTATAAACCCACTTAAAAATTTTTTTATTGTAAAGGCCACGCTATAGGAGTCCAGTTTGAGTTCTTTAATTATATGTTCAACCGAACCATGCGGCACGAATGCATCATTAATTCCCAGATTCAATACCGTAACAGTGAGACCATACATGTTAACAAATTCATTAATACTGCTTCCAAAACCTCCCTGAATAAGGCTGTCCTCTAAAGTAACCCACTTGTTTATGCGTGACGCCATATCGCTCAACAAGGAGCCATCTAAAGGCTTTAATACTCTGGCATTTACTACGCAGGCCTTTATGCCTTCCTTTTTTAGCATATTTGCTACTTTAACTGCTGTATTGAGCATTCTGCCAAAACTAAAGATACAGCAATCCGTACCTTCCATAATGATTTCCCATTTTAAGCTCTGCATAGGACTCCTGTTAAATACGTTATCCGTTTCTATGCTTCCTTTAGGATAACGTATTGCCACCGGTCCCTGCATTGCCAGGGAATAGTCAAGCATTTCTTTCAGTTCTTCCATATTTTTAGGTGCCAGTATAGTCATATTGGGAATATGACGTAAATAACTGATATCAAAAATCCCCTGATGGGTTTCCCCATCATATCCGACAATTCCTGCCCTATCAACAGCAAGTACAACGGGAAGGTTCTGTATGCATACATCATGTAATATTTGATCGTATGCCCGCTGAAGAAATGTAGAGTATATAGCGACATACGGGCGAAACCCGCTGGACGCAAGACCCGCTGCCATTGTAACGGCATGCTGTTCGGCAATGCCAACATCAAAAAACCGGTCTGGGAATTGCTTTTTAAACTCCATCAAACCTGTACCATCCGGCATAGCCGCTGTTATGGCTACAACCCTTGGGTCCCTACGGGCCATTTCCACTAAATGCTTACCAAATGTTTGGGAATAAGTTACTTTACTTTTCTTACATAGCTCGCCGGTTTTTACATTAAAAGGAGGAACTCCGTGAAAAAGTTCCGGATTCTGCTCCGCATAAGAATAACCCCTTCCCTTCTTGGTTATAACATGTATGAGAACGGGTCCTTCGATCATTGTCCCCCGATTCATAACATCAATTAATGATGTCAGGTTATGTCCATCAATGGGGCCCATATAGGTAAAACCCATTTGCTCAAAAAGCATGCCTGAAATAACAAGATATTTAAAACTGTTTTTAAATTTTTCTATCGTATTGGCAAAATATTCACCGATACGGGGTATCCTTCGTAAAACAGAATCCATTTCCTTTTTTAGCCATGCATATCTGGGATTGGACCTAAGTTTGGAAAGGTAATCAGCCAAAGCACCGACGTTTTGCGAAATTGACATCTGGTTGTCATTCAAAACTACTATAATATTTGTTTTAGAATTACCTGCATCATTAAGGGCTTCAAAAGCCATTCCTCCGGTCAGTGCACCATCTCCAATAACAGCTATTACATTATAATTTTCATTCTTTAAGTCTCTGGCTCTGGCCATCCCCAAAGCAACGGAAATTGAGGTACTGCTGTGCCCTGTTTTGAAAACATCATGAACACTTTCAGACGGGCTTGGGAACCCGCTTAATCCGTTATGTTGTCTCAGTGTATCAAATAACTCTTTCCTTCCGGTTATAATCTTGTGCACATAGGATTGATGCCCAACATCCCATATTATTTTGTCAAAAGGACTGTTGAACACATAGTGCATAGCTAAGGTAAGTTCTACAACTCCCAGGTTTGAGGCCAAATGCCCTCCCGTCCGGGAAATATTATCCAATAAAAACTGTCTGATCTCATCGGATAACAGTTTTAATTCATCAATATTTAAATTTTTTAAGTCTTCAGGTGAATGAATCAAATCCAATATCCTGTATTCGTACATCTGCTTTTCTCTCGCTTTCGTAAAATCCCTACGCTGTTTTTTGCTGTTTTTTCTTCTTTTTATTTTCAGTTCTATTAAACAACGCCAAGAAGAGTGCCGTATAGTAAACAACGTCATGAGATTTATTTATAGCTATCGATTTTCCCATTGCTTTGCCGCCTACCGTTATGGCTGCAATTAAACTACTTATTATTATACTCAATATACTTTCTTCAAATAACAGAGACCCCGTCATTGCCGATTTTAGTATAAAAACGCTTCCCGCAGCACCACTGATAATACCGCAAATGTCCCCCACAACATCATTGCAAAAGCTGCTGACCTGATCAGCATTTCTCACCAGACGTATGGCTTCCTTTGCACCGTAAATTTTCTTTGAAGCCATAGATATAAACGGGGTTTCATCAGCAGATGCTACAGCAATTCCAATTATATCAAATATAATACCTATAAGTATAATAACAAAAAGGGTAATCAGAGCCAATACCAGGCTATCCATATTCCGAATTGTAATTTCAGAAACAACGCTAAATATACACGCAATAAT
>LFRM01151440.1_pt1 | contig 14183 bp, 14 predicted proteins | sample 618341 | NCBI WGS metagenome assembly LFRM01 (sample SAMN03654438, study PRJNA283298) | anaerobic digester metagenome | isolation source: pool of bioreactors CSTR01a, CSTR02a, and CSTR03a thermophilic anaerobic... | place: Denmark: Kgs. Lyngby | collected 2014-05-21 | reverse complement strand
CCTGAACTACTACAGACAGGTACAGGAGAAGGGCCGCAGTTACTATGAGCTGTACAGTCTGCAACGGTCGGTGGAAGTGCCGGAGGACTACAAGGAGATCGACTTCGTTTGTCTCCGTCCGGACGGGTGCTTTGAATCGTCCAGTACGGTCAGCATTGTCTGCCGGACGTCCTCAAAGAAGATCCCGGGACTTGAAGGCTTCCACTTCCATCAGCTTCGCCACACGTTCACCAGCAATCTGCTCTCTAACGGGGCGGCGCCGAAGGACGTACAGGAGCTATTAGGACACGCCGACGTCAGTACCACCATGAACATCTACGCTCACTCAACAAGGGAAGCGAAACGCTCCTCGGCCCGCCTGCTGGATAAAGTAGTAGGCGGCAACTGATAAAAAAGTTTCCCTTGTTTTGCCCCACAAGGGCAAAAACAAGGGAAAACGGAGCTTTTTATGGTAGCAGACCTGCGGGAAATGCAGGAAAATCAATGGGTTTCAGAGATTCAGATAGATAAATCCCGATTTGTCTAACCTCTTCCCATTATACAACAAGAGTCCGCAGATTGCTCTTCGGACTCTTGATGATGTGATAATCGATTGTTTTCAGTGCAGCAAGCCGTCTCGCTTCATAATGAGATCCATTGCTTCCATCTGGACTTCCATTGTCATGATGTCATCGCTAAACATGCTGTTATACAGATGGGTGAATGCATCACCGCTGCTTTCAAGGTATACCAGGACGTCGTTCTCCATTTTTGAGGTAACCATTCCTTTGGCTTCCATTGAGCAATAATTCTTTACTACAGACGTTACTGTCGGTACATAGTAATTTTCAAACTGTCTGTAGCTCCTGCATTTATTATGTCCGTTCTCATGTTCTTTGATGATATCTTTAGCTATTATGAGCACATGAAATGCCTGTTCCCTGATTTTCTGGTGGCGTATTCCTGAAGCCGCCTCAGAAAAGTCTTTGATATTATCCTGCAGGGACGCAGGGGAATCGGGATCGGTCTGGTCTGAATCCGAAGATACTGTATCTTCTTTTTTCTCCTCTTCATCCTTGGGAACTTCGCGCCAGGTGCCGTCAACCGCTTCCGGTTCATTCTCGTGGACTTCATGCCAGGTGCCGTCAAACGTTTCCGCCTGATTCTCCCGGTAAGGGTTTTCTTCCCAACCAGGTTCTTCATTCCTCATTATTTCACGGCTGTCTACTAAACCGATCTTTTCGAGGACAAGCATTATAAAATAGCGAATCAATTTCGCGAACATCTTTGTTCTCCCTTTGCGTTTTTTGTTATATCTTTATCACCATTCAAACCTGAATCTGTCAGTCTTCCATTAACTACATGTCCAGGCCACCATTTCTCTACTTCTTCGCATTCATTGCTTCGTCCTCTTACAATCAGCTTGCATCAACATAAATTCTGTATTTGCCGCAATGAAGACAGCGGAAAAGATATCCGCACAGGTCACCATCCTTATACAGATATTCCTCTACAACATCGAGTGGATATGACGGAACCTGAGCAGCATAGTCCCTCAGGACCTCATCTTTAAAGCCAAGTTCCTGCAATTCCTGTATCCCAACCGTACCAAGATAAGCGCAATAATCATCACAGCATACCAGCCAGTTTTCTCCCTGCCACGACATATAACCGGGCGTACGTTTAAATAGTTCATCACGTTTTTCCGGATCAGAAACATCTTCTGCAAACTGCACGAATTCAGCGTTGAGCTTTTCCGCAGCACTTCCGTCATGGATGCAGGACAAACAAATGCAATCTATATCTTCCGGTGAATACGCCATACCAATATACTCCGTCACTTTCCTCCCGCAGCAATTGCAGACGTCTTCTTCATGGATCAGTATTTCATCGCTGTATAGATTCGGATGATATTTGAATTCTATACGTTTCATCAAACTCTCACCTCTAAAATTCCGATTTGGAGCGTTAAAAAAACAACTGCAGCTCCTGCTAAAATAACTCCGCTCGACAAACTCCGATTTGTCTTACCACATCCCATTATACAACAAGAGCTCATGGATTTCTCCATGAGCTCTCTATTTGGAAACTTTTTAAAAATTAATATAACTTTGCACCTGCCGGGATGTGCGGATCCACCATCAGGAGATTCAGTTTCTCCTCGCCTTCTTCCTCGTGGATCGCGCTCAGCAGCATGCCGCAGGAGTCGATTCCCATCATTGCTCTCGGAGGAAGGTTCGTGATCGCGATGCAGGTCTTTCCAATCAACTCTTCCGGCTCGTAGAATGCGTGGATTCCGGAGAGGATCGTACGGTCTGTGCCGGTTCCGTCATCCAGTGTGAACTGGAGAAGCTTCTTACTCTTCGGCACTGCCACGCAGTCTTTGACCTTCACTGCACGGAAGTCGGACTTGCTGAATGTATCAAAATCCACATCCTCTTCGAACAGCGGCTCGATCTTCACTTTGCTGAAATCGATTGGCTCAGCTTTCATGTTCTCAGCTGCATTTTCGTCAGCAGTCTTATCTGAACCGATGGACTTCATTGTCGGGATATCATATGCTATTAGTACCATATGTAGTCACACCGATTCGTATCTCGTCATACCGGAACGTGGTTTCCAAACCTACCCGTCATAAGTCTCCGCTGAACGTCACAAGCATCGATGAAATGGCACACAAAAGGTGTCACTGGCACAAAAGCACGTTTCGTTTTTCTGCGCAGAAGTTTATCTTGATTCTCCGACATTCCAGTACGGGAGCTGTATCTGCATTTCTGTTGGTCATTAATATTTATCCGTTCATTATAAGCACTTAATTATGCTAAAAAAGCTTTCCCAATATGCTATAATCAGCTCGATAAATCGCAGTTTGTGAGTATAAAGCATGAAGGAAGTAATATTAAGCGCAGATGGGGACAGCATTGTATATCTGGTTCCAGATGCAGTTGCAGACAACCTGGAAGATTATTGCTTAGAATTCTGTTCGAATTGGCTTCGCAATAGTCCAGACGCTGAAAAATACAGAAATGACGGTATTCTTTGCTATACGGAAAAGGACTTCATTGATTACCTAAATATGTATGTTTTCCCCGATTGCGAATCAAAGATGCTTAAAAATCTGGGATGGACAGATTTAAGGGACAATCTACCAGCAGAATATAAAGATTACCCGTATTTCAATTTCTGAGTGTCAAATTTCCATTTGTCGGGATGTCACCAAATCGGAAGTTTGTGAGGACGGTTATGAGAGTTTTGTTATGCGAGGATGCAGATTGGCTGATGTCAGAAGAGGCTTTTTCTATCTATGCTTCCTGTATGTACCATCCGACATACGAGGACTATAAAGCACAGATGGAAGACTATTTGCTCGATTCATCGGTGAAAGTACTTGTAAGTGAGAATCGCGGCAAGAAAACTGGCATGATGGTTCTAAGGCTTTCAGAAGATGACGCGGAGATCATTGGAATAGCCGTAACCGATAACGCCCGCCATAAAGGAATTGGAAAAGAACTGATCCAAAGCGTGATAAAGTCAGAGGAAATAGAAAGAATCAAAGCACAGACGGATGATGGTTCGATTGGTTTCTATCGCAAATGCGGATTTTCTGAAGAGAAAACTGTGGTTGAGTATTCTGACGGGTCAGCGGTTCGATATAACTGCGTTCTGAATAAATAGCCAAATTCCAGCTTATCTTAGACATATCAAGGCTCCCACACTGCCATCATCGACGGCGGGGAGCGGAGATGATCTCAGAGTTCATTGACTTTTCAGCTATCGTGATTATAATTACAAGAAAGCAGACAATGGTGCCTGACGACGCCGAAGTCTGCTATTTTTTGTTACATTCGAGCCTGAGAGTAGCATGTCGAAGCAGGAGATAAAATGGTCATTTCAAAAAAAGGAAGGCGTCATCATGAAAAATCAACTGATTCTCGCAGTTGCAGCAGTACCGGACCTTAAAGTTGCAGATGTGGATTATAACACGGATCAGATCGTTCGTCTGATCAAAGAAAATTCTGAATGCGGTCTGATCGTTTTTCCGGAATTGTCTGTGACCGGATATACTTGTGCTGACCTGTTTGGAAGCGGACTGCTTCTGGAGAAAGCCCAGGACGGCATGATCAGGATTGCTGAGGCAACAAAGGAATATTCGGGCCTTACTGCGATCATCGGGGTGCCGTTCCGGTTTGAAAACAATCTGTATAACTGCGCGGCCGTTATATCCAGAGGCAATATCTGCGCCATCATTCCAAAACAATACATCCCTTCTTATTCCGAGTTCTATGAGGGCAGATGGTTCTCCTCGGGGAAAAGTTTGACAAAACGCTCCGTACGGATTCATGGGAAGGATATTCCTTTTGGAACGGATATTCTTGCAGAGGATCCTGAAAGCGGGGCAGTCCTGGGTATAGAGATCTGTGAGGATCTCTGGGTGCCTGATAAACCGAGTACACACATGTGCCTTGCAGGAGCAAACATCATCGCTAATCTGTCCGCCTCGGATGAGTTGATCGGCAAGGAGGAATACCGCAGACGGCTTGTAGAATATCAGAGCGGGTCATGCTACTGCGCGTATGTCTATGCCTCTGCAGGTGTGGGTGAAAGCAGCACGGATCTTGTTTTTTCGGGCCATACGCTTATTGGCCAATCCGGAACGGTTCTTCAGGAAGATATTTTTCCGCGGTGTCCTTCCGTAAGCACCGGTGTCATTGATCTGGTGCGTATTATGTACGACAGAAGACATCAGAATACATTTGAGAACGCTGACGAGGACATGTATCGAAGGGTGATCGTAAATATTCGGGCTTTCCGTACCGACAAGGCTTCGATCAGTGAAATGGCAGATTTATTAAAGGAACTCCCTGTCGTACTGAGCAAAAATCCTTTTGTACCGTCGGACGACCGGGAGCGGGGAGAAAGATGCAGAAAGATCATGCGCATTCAGGCAAACGGTCTGGCAACAAGGATAAAGGCAACCGGGATCTATAATCTTGTGATCGGAATATCCGGCGGACTGGATTCCACACTGGCTCTGCTTGTCTGCGCCGAGGCGAGGAAGATCGTTCCGAATATTCGGATAATAGCTTATACAATGCCAAAGGAGGGAAACACATCCGGTATGACCTATGAAAACGCGGGAGAACTGATGAGGCTGATTGCCGATGAGGTCCATGAAGTGCCGATCAGCGAAAGCGTTCAGATGCACCTGAAAGAGATCGGGCACAGCCCGGATTATCAGGGAGAAGGAGATTCTGCATACGAGAACGCGCAGGCAAGAATGCGCACTTACATACTGATGGATGTGGCCAATATGAGAAACGGGATGGTTGTAGGAACGGGAGATCTCTCCGAGCTTGCGCTTGGATGGTGCACTTACAACGGAGATCATATGTCCATGTATGCAGTAAATGCTTCCGTACCGAAAACGCTCGTGAGGTATATCTGCCACACATATGCGGAGACATGCGGCAGCGAAGAACTGAGAAAGGTGATTTTCGCAATATGTGATACACCTATCACACCGGAGCTTACTCCAAGCCTTGAAGGAAAAATCAGTCAGATGACGGAGGAAAAGATCGGAAAATATGATCTGAACGATTTTTTACTGTATTATACGCTCCGGTATGGATTCGAGCCTTCCCGTTCTGCAGCTTACGCGATGTTTGCTTATCCGGAATTGGAAGGGAAAGAGATAATCAAAACAGCTGAACGTTTTTATATCAGATTTTTTACCCAACAGTTTAAAAGAAGCTGTCTGCCGGATGGGCCTAAAGTGGGAAGCGTTTCTCTGTCGCCGAGAGGGGACTGGCGGATGCCGAGCGATGCTTCAATGCGCTTGTGGCTGGATGATTTAAAGGATGTGATGAAATGAAACCGATTGTAGGAGTTATGCCTCTGTGGGATGACGAGAAAGAAAGCATATGGATGCTTCCGGGGTATATGGACGGAATACATCATGCGGGAGGTATTCCCATCATATTACCGTTCTCAACTGATGAAACGGAGATTAAAGGGCTGGCCGGACTGTATGACGGATTCCTGTTTACCGGAGGACATGATGTTTCTCCCATACTGTACAATGAGGAACCGTTGGATGGACTGGTATCTTGTTGTGAAGAACGTGATCGCATGGAAATGGTCTATTTGAATGAAGCGATCAGCGCAAATAAGCCAGTGCTCGGTATTTGCAGAGGGATTCAGTTTATCAATGTTGCTTTGGGCGGGACGCTGTATCAGGATCTGTCACTTCTGCACCCTTCGGATATAGAACACCACCAGAGTCCGCCATATGATGTCCCGATCCATGATGTAATGATCGCAAAGTCATCGCCACTATACAGTTGCCTTGAAACAGAAAAACTCTCGGTAAACAGTTATCACCATCAGGCGGTAAAAATGCTGGCAGATGGTCTCAAAATAATGGCCAAAGCATCGGATGGAATTATCGAGGCAGTCTATATGCCTGGACATCGCTTCCTATGGGCAGTACAGTGGCATCCGGAATTTTCATGGAAGACAGACGAGAACAGCAGGAAGATATTCAAAGCATTTATTGAAGCCGCTGCAAATGCAAAATGACCGTAAAACAGATCAAGACTCCCAAACTGCCATCAACGGTAGTAAGGGAGCCTTTTCTTATGATGATGGATTTAGATAAAAGCTGCCTGACAACCCATAGTTGGAAAAAAATCGAGGAACGGTTGTAAGCGACAACTTCCCGTTTGTCGAGCTCTTTCTAATTGAATAATGATCCTATTTGGCCCGGAGGTCGTAATAGACTTCCGGGCTTTTTTTATTTGCCCCGCCTTTCATATCTAATTATCTAAAAAAAAGTTTTTTACCCATTGTTTACATGAGAATGTTTACATGCTGGTCAGCGAAGGACCGCGAAAGATCATGCTTTTCTGAAAATGTAAACGTAAACAAACTTATCCATGACTTTTCCATTTTCTATCTGCCCCACCCGGGGCTTTTTTTATTTCCCTCAAAAAAAAATAAAAAAATTTCAAAAACAAGGGGCCAACTTCCAGAAAAATTCAGCAACTGGGTAGTAGAGGAGCGGCTGTAGGACCGTTTTCAGAATGCAAGGGGTTTAGCTCCATAATGGAAAAAGTAGCCATACATCAAGGGCGAACTATGCCCTGGCTCCGCCAGACTCCCCTTGACACAGGGGCTGTATTATCTGCTACTTATATAGTCAAGAGCCGAAGGCTCAACGTCCCTCGGCCCACCACATTATTAATATCTGACTTCAATCTGAGAGGTCAATTATCATAGAAGATCTGAGAATTTGGTCAAATGAAAAACTAAATTCCATTACATAATCAAAAAAGACGCTGATTAACGGGATTTAACATTTCACCTTACGAGACTCATACCCCTGCTCATCCACGGTTTTGCCGCATCTTATCATAATCCGTGGAGGCATGCTCCCCGGATTATGCTCAAATCAATGAAATCCGTGGAATTACGTCCTGTTTTTCCCCGGATTTACTTCGATTTGGCTTTTCCGTGGAAATCAATTCCACCAGAATTGTTACAAATGCGAGAATCCGTGGGAAAATGAGCGGCTCTGTCTCCAGACATACCCTGGGACAGAGTCATTTACTATTGCATTCAAAAGGGAACAAGTGAGATTTAGATTCTGACTGCCTTTCTTCTGAATGTCAATGAACAAGTAACCTCGATGGAAGCAGGCCATCAGAGAGATACGGCCCTGCTGAGCGTGGGCTACCAGGACCTGATCAAGGGCGCTGCTCACTGCCCGGGTTTCCCGGCTCACCACCGTTCTGGCCATCAGACCCGCTGAAACCTGAATCTCCGCCGAAACCCGGCCCTCCGCCGAAACCATTAATGCCGAGAATTTCAAGGACGTCCTCGAGGGTCGCATCATCTCCAAGTTCGGCAACTTTCTTTTTAAATTCCTGTATATCGAAATCCTGTCCGCCTGGGAAACCGCCCTGGTCAGGCTGCCCGCTCGGGAACTCAGCTCCGCCCGGGAAACCTCCTTGATCAGGCTGTCCGCCCGGAAAGCCGCCGCCCGGGCCTCCGGCGCCGCCCATTCCCTGACCGCTGCCCGAGATTTCGTGTCCCTGGCTTCCCTCACTCAGCGACATTTCAGTGCCGTCTATTATCACGGTTCCTCCGTAATAGTAAACTCCGAGTTCCGAATCGAAGGAACTGTCGGGAGTCCTCACATTGTTAACAGCGGTCTCCCCGCCATTTATTACGATATATCCGTTGGAATCCACTCCGTCGCCCTCTGCACCCTGAGCTGCGTTAATGGTGAGCTTCCCACCGTTGAAGAACACGACTGAGACATCATCCTCGTTAACGTTAATCCCGTCGTCCTGAGAATTGATGGTTACCTCGCCTCCGTTAATGGCAAGGTGAAGCTCTGAATCGAGGCCTTCAAAACTGCTGTTAATACTAAGTTTGCCGTTGCCTTCCTCTTCCGAATCTATGACGAGAGAGACGTAGGAATAGAGGGCTCCGTCGGTCTTTCTCATCTTCTTCTGAACTTTTACCTCGGAAACATCTTCTTCATTCTTGTACTTAGTTTTGAGCATGCGGAAAATATTGCATCCACTGACGCTGTTTTCGCTGCCGTCAGCTATTATTATTTTTGCGCCTGCTTCAGAAAGGTCTATATCCATGGTGGAAGATTCCCTGCTCTCCCAGGCGTTGTCGCATTCGTATACGCTGTAGAATACTATTCCGGGAGCGACCGAGCAGTTGATATCTGCTCCGTTCAGCACCAGGGTCACCTTGGCGTTCTCATCAGCAAATGTATTATCCGTGTCACCCAGATCTATCCATATCTGCCCGTTCCAGCTGCCTTCAAGCACATAGGTACCCGCCTTGGTTATATGGAGCACGCTGTTTTCAGCAGCTTCCTCTTCTGTGTGCATCATGGATGTGGGAAAACTGTTCCCGAGAACCGGAAGAGTGGCGAATATATAGTCTTCATTCACTCCGTCGGTGTAATAGTACGCGTATTCTCTTTCACCATCATAATTCACGAGCTTAAAGCCATCCTGACTGAGAGCGGGGAAATAGTAAAGTTCGTGGTCTATGTACGCGGCTGCGTCTGTTTCAGGTTTAGTTCCCGTGTAGTACTCAGCCGGGGCGTCCTTCACATCATTGTGTACCGAAGCCGGATCGACGTGCCAGGTATAGTCGGATGTCTCGATTTCATTACCATCTATGGAGGCGGAATTTCCACCCAGTACAATGAGATGTGAACCGGAATATTCCTCCGAATGGCTTTCTGAACTAGTTTCCTGAATACTCTCCGAAGCACTTTCCGAACTGCTGCTTTCCGTGGCGGCATTGCCGCACGCGGTGAAGGATGCCAGCATTGAGAGCAGGCAGATGAAGGCGATGCCCTTTATAACGGTTCTTTTCATTTATATTTCCTCCTGCTGCTTAACAGCACAAAATAAATCTGTGATTAACAATATCATAGCCTGCACAAATAATTAAAAGCGTACTGTCGCAATAGTTGTCCTATCCTTCAGAACTCACTGTTTCTCTGAGGGAGGGCAGAGTTCATTGCCTTCAGCATCATAATAGGTGACGCCTTCCTGAGGAGGGCCGCTTACCTCATTGCCTTCCTTGTCAAAAAGTTTCGGAGGTGCACCCTGGGGACCACCGTGAGGACCGCCATGAGGACCACCGTGAGGACCGCCATGAGGACCACCATGAGGACCACCCTGAGGACCTGGACCAGCAGGAGGAGCCTTCAATTCATTACCGTTCGCATCATAATAGGTGACGCCTTCTTCCGGACGTCCGGTTACTTCATTGCCTTCCTTGTCATAGAGTTTGGGATGATTATTCATTTTGGTTTACTCCTTTCAATTTGTATTCTTATAGCAAGATGGTTTTTCTTTGCTGGATATTATATTATAAATAAACTATATTCCAGCCACCTTAAATGGAGCTTAAATAAGTAACAAAAATCCTGGTTCTGGGGTTATGAGAATCATAAACAAAAATTTCAGTTTGAGAAGGAGAATAGTCCAAGACAGCAAGGTCTCTCTGGTAAAGCAATTATTTGCACATTTTTCTTTTTCAGAAAAGATATGAAACAGTAGGTATAGAAAATGACCTGCTGCGGGCATTGCGCGACCTTCTTTCAGATGAATGGAGGGGCTGCATTTGGTGACGAATGTGAGGCGCCACAGAGTATTGCCCCAGGACTGTTCCAGACTATGATAAAGCATTCGGAGGAACTCGGTTATTCGGGTGAATGCCTGTATGACACGATTTGCGAATCTTATAAGGACGTTGCCGGTCTGTTCAAGGCGTCTGAGAAAGAAGTGCGACAGGAAATAGGAATCTATCTTGAAGAACTGAAAGAAGGATACCTTTCTGCTGTCAACGAGTATGGTATCGACGTAAATGACCCATACCATAAACTGAGCCCGGAGAGAAATCTGCGGGCTCTTGGTGTATAATGGGATGGAATTGAACAATCGGGATTTGGTGTGCAGAGGACTGCAGCTAGATTCATTTCGTGACCCTGTTTACATACTTAAAAGGGGTCGTGAAACGCATTTAGCAGCAACTTTCGGTTTGGGAGGAACTATGAAGAAGACGTTGATTTTTTACAAGCCTGAATATGCTGATCTGGCAATAAAACTGCGCGATAACTATCGTGCACATGATCATGAGGAAGCTGATATCGTGTCTGCAGAGGAACATGACGATATTGGATACGCCGAAAAATTGCACTATGACGAAGCTGTTTTCATAGAGGATAGAGATACCGTTACTTTTCATGATATTGAATCAGGATATACAAACAAACTTCCTTTATCAGACATGTTTTATAACGATTCAAAACCCGATTCCCATGAAGCTGTCACAAACAGAGATGGGCTCAACATACTGGCGGACGCCATATCTGATGTAGGTTCGTGGTGGTGCTGGCATGCGGGTGACGATATGCTTCAGCTGGAGTTCTGTGATGTGCAGCTGTATGATGAAACAAAAGCAGACAAAGAAACTCATACTACTGATGTTTTGGCTGTGCGTTTCTTTGGTAATGTCTTTGCGGTCTTTCTGGATGATCTGGATGATAAAAACTGGCATGAACGTTTCCATGATGACGATTCAATCCTTTATCCTGTCGATACATATGACATGGCATTCGACGACAATAAAGAAGCTGAGTCGTTACTGAATGATTATAGAAACCTGGTCCCGATCAAGGATTTCAAAGGTGCAGAAACTCTGGTAAATGCAAAACACATTCTCTGTGCACGATGTGATGAAGTTGGCTTTATCGTTGGCGGCGATAAAATAGAGATCGCAGGGAAAAAAGGAAAGTATTCGGAAGAAGAAATAGAGCCGTTGTCAAAAAAGTGGTGGGAATACTGGAAAGAATACTGGCGTTTAAGAGGGACGCGTGACGCTTTGCCAAAAGACTATGCCTGCGAAGTGACAATTCCTGTGGATAGGGAGGATCCGCAGGGAAGTTGGTAGTACAGTATCATATTTCAAAAAAAGAAGCCCGAAGGCTTCCTTTTATTCTTGCAAGAGAATGCGGTCTGTATCGAGTGCTTTTCCCGCAGCCTCCTTAAAGTTATCTAAAAGATCCTGCACCGTCAGTCCGTCACGCTTCTCATCTGCAACATCGAAAACGATCTGTCCGTTGTTCATCATGATCGTACGGTTACCGAGTGCAAGAGCCGACTCCATGTTATGGGTTACCATCATACAGGTCAAGTGATTTTCCGCAACAATCGTTTTCGTAAGCTCAAGCACTTTTTCCGCAGTTGCCGGATCAAGCGCTGCCGTATGCTCGTCCAGTAACAGCAGTTCCGGCGGATTGATCGTTGCCATCATAAGCGTTAGCGCCTGCCTTTGTCCACCGGAAAGAAGCCCGACCGGCTGTTTCATCCGGTCTTCAAGTCCCATGTTAAGGAGCGCAAGTTTTTCGCGGAAAATCTTTTTCTCAGCTTTTGAAACCGTAGAAAGCCATCCGCCTTTGCCTGCAGCAAGCGCCATATTTTCTTCGATGCTCATGCCCGGTGCGCTTCCCTTCATCGGATCCTGGAAAAGACGTCCGATGCGGCGTGCTCTTTTATGCTCGGTCAAATATGTGATATCTTCGCCGCCAAGAAAAATGTCTCCCTCATCCACATAAAAAGTTCCGCAGATTGCGTTAAATAACGTGGATTTTCCGGCGCCGTTTGCTCCGATGATCGTAATAAAATCTCCGTCGTTCACCGTAAGGGATAAATTGTCGAGTGCTTTCTTTGCGTCTACGGTTCCCGGATTAAATGTTTTCGAAATTCCTTTGATCTCAAGCATTTTTCGCACCTCCTTTTCGGCTGTGCGCCAATTTATTCTTTATGACCGGAATCTGCTCTTTCAGATATGGTCCGAAGATTGCAATGATAACGATAACGGAAGATACCGCTTTCAGCATAAACGCCGGCATATTGAAACGAAGCGCAATCGTGTAAACCAGACGGAATACAAAGGAGCCGATCACGCAGCCGATTGACTGAAGGAAGATCGGGCCTCTGCGGATAAACGCACGACCGATCAAAAGAGATGCCAGCGCAATCGTGACCATGCCGGTTCCGATATCGATGTTGACTGATTTTTGGGACTGTGCCAAAAGGCAGCCGGAAAGTGCCGTGATCGCATTGGAAATGCACAGTCCGACGATCGTCGTAAAAGCTGTATTGATAGAGGAAGATTTTACCATGGCCGGATTGTTTCCGGTTGCGCGGATCGCAAGACCGAGACGCGTTCTTAAAAAGAGTGCCAGGAAAACGATCACGATCGTGACTGCGATAAGTGCCACGATCAGTTTATACTGCTCTTTCAGGAAGCTTCCTTTCAGCCACTCTTTCATGATCGTAAAGACCGTGCCGGTCTTGTTCATGTTAAGGAGCGAGGAATTTCCCATGACTGCAATGTTAACAGAATACAGGCCGGTGTTCACAATGATACCGGCAAGCAGGCTGTTGATTCCCATTTTCGTCTGTAAAAATGCCGTAACAAAACCACTGATGACACCTGCAAGCATGGCCGCAGGAATCGAAAGCAATGGATGTCCCGAGATCGCAACGACTGCGCCGACGGAAGCGCCAAGCGTAAAACAACCGTCTGTCGAAAGATCGCAGACGTCAAGCATCGTATAGCTCAGGAACAGTGCGAGGACCGTAAGGCCGCTGATCAGTCCCAGTTCTAAGGCAGTTTGGCCTAAACCTAAAAGTGATCCAATCTCCATGATGTACTCCCTTGAAAAATTCGAAGCCGGGCAGGAGCTCTTTTAAGAACTCCGCCCGGTAATTTCCGTTTTATATATCGCGCTTATAGAATGCCCGAAGATTAGCTGCGCGTTTTGATCATTTGAAAATTAGTTTGCAAGATCGTCAAAGCTTTCCGCTGTTGTGATGGTCTGTACTTTTGTGCAGAACGGAGCGAAGAGGCCTTCGATCTCATCATATTTAAATCCGATTGCTTCGCAGGTTTCTGTGTTGACGGTTGCAGTTCCATTGTCAAACATCATAACCGGAGTAGTTGCCGGATCTTTTCCATTAAGCAAAATGTCTGCGATCATGTTAGCAGTTTCAACACCAAGGTTTGCATAATCAACGCCATATCCTAAGAATGCGCCGTTCAGTGCAAATGAGTCTGCGCCTGTGTAGTGCGGGATACCTGCTGCTGCAAGTTTTTCATAGATGGAAAGCTCTGCTGTCATGATCGTATTGTCGGTCGGAGTAAAGATTGCATCAACCTTATCTGCGATCATTGCATCTGCTGCAAGAACAACTTCATCTACATTGGTTCCTGTATGCTCTACATATTCAATACCCTGAGAATCCAGGTAGTCTTTTGCCTGCTGAATTGCTGTTGTGGAAGCATCCTGTCCTGCGTCATATAAAAGACCAATCTTCTTTGCACCCGGATCTGCCGCAAAGATCAGATTAAAGATAGATGCCACGTCCAGATAATCGGAGGTTCCTGTTACGTTGCTGCCCGGAGCCATAAGATCTTCCACAAGACCTGTTCCAATCGGATCCGATACTGCTGCGAAAACTACAGGGATCTGATTGTCTTCTGTTGCAGTCTGCATATTCATTGCGACCGGAGTTGCAACGCCGACCATAAGGTCAACTTCTTCTGCCGTGAAGTCTGCAATGATCTGGGACATAACATTTACGTCTGCCATGCAG
>LFRM01336162.1_pt1 | contig 14190 bp, 14 predicted proteins | sample 618341 | NCBI WGS metagenome assembly LFRM01 (sample SAMN03654438, study PRJNA283298) | anaerobic digester metagenome | isolation source: pool of bioreactors CSTR01a, CSTR02a, and CSTR03a thermophilic anaerobic... | place: Denmark: Kgs. Lyngby | collected 2014-05-21 | reverse complement strand
ATTGTTACAATATATGGAATCACTTTTTTACCAGGGAATCGCTTGTTTCTGAAATAGAGCCCATAGGTTTCAAATCCATTGAATTTTATGGCGATGTAGCTGGTAAGGAGTATTCAGATTCGGGAGAAACTATTTGCGTTGTTCTTACGAAATAGAAGCACAAGCTTGTAATACTCTACTAGCTTGCTTCTTTATCTGCCTTGAATTCAGCGTATTCTATTCTGTTGCGGCCGGAAACTTTCGCTTTATATAGCAGCTTATCCGCCATGGCTATAATATCCGATGGAGATATTTCTGGTGAATATTGAACTGTAGTCACCCCAAAGCTTGCAGTTACAAACTCCAAAACAGGAGATGCTTCGTGAACAATCTTTAGCTCCTGAATCCTTTGCTGAATGCTTTCCGCTATTTTTACTGCAGAATGAATGTCCGTATCAGGCAGTATACAGGCAAACTCCTCCCCTCCATAACGAGCTGCCAAATCAACGCCTTGGTTAATACAGCTTGCCGAAGCCTGACCAACTTTTCGCAAACATTCATCTCCCATTACATGACCATAATGATCATTGTACTCTTTAAAATGGTCAATATTATCAAACATAACAGTATAATTCCAGCAGACGTCAGAATGGGCAGCTGACGATTTACACGTTGCCCGGATAAAATCCGGATAGCCCATGCTTCATAGGCACAGCTCAATAATAGAATAACGTTTGCCAGTAATGTAAAACTATCAAAGGTGGCTGTCCTATGGTAAAGCATAAGGGAACCGCCACCCTGCAGCATTTTTGCTGTTATCCAGTAAGGAACTTCCTGTGGGCTTTTCTTATGATACTTAAATATTACCAATAATAAGCCAAATAAAAATGATCCGACTGCCAGCATTAAACTTACTGTTCTTAAGTCCATAGCAATTCCTCAATATTCGGTAATAGTTCAATATCAATTATTCAAATTTCAACATTAGCGAATCACAAACAGGCTTATACCCTATTTTCTGATAAATACTATTGGAGGTTGGATTCAGCAAATCCGTGTATAATACACACCTGGTATACCCTTTATCCAATGCCATTTGACTGATTTGGGCTACACATGAGGTAGCATAACCCCTTCCCCGGAAATATGGAGGAGTATATACAAATGCTACACCGATAGCAGTTTGCAATTCCCTCGTATACCCCGCCATAGACACAGGTATCCCATCAACTTCTAAAACGTAGAGCTTTCTTGTTGACAATCGGTAGAGATATGCTTCTCCATCTTGCGGAATATTCATTTCTGTTTTTCCATAACTGCTTGCTGCATAAAATGCCTCTGCCCAATACGGGAAAAAATACATATCTCTTTCGTCCAGCAAACGAACCTTGCCAAACTGTTTAACTTCCGGGTTTACCTCTGTAAGCTCATATATGCGCTGATCCATGGTTACTTTATAGGTTAATCCCTTTCTGGCTGTATATTCCCTGGCAAAATACTCCGCTAAGTTTTTTTCGGTTAACACACCTGGAATATCATAGCCTTCCAGACCATCTATCAGACAGTTTATAGCTTCCGGATCAATTATATTGTCCGTTGCATAAAGAGTGATATTATGCGGCGGTGTCATTAATGCAGTAAGCTGTATACCCTTTTCATTCGAAACGGTTGCCATAAGCCATTTTGCGGGATCACGCCAATCCGTTTTATCCTTCCCTTCATGTCCGATTATGATATTACCAAGGAGGATCATATTCTGCGACTCATGACGCATTAACAAATCATAGGTATCATAGTAAAACTCATGCACATCCGTATACAACTTAAATTTCATTGTTATACCATCCTCTCATCAAACAAGATAATATAAACAATTTAAAGTACATACCTTCCCCGCATATTCACTTTTTCACCCTAACCGCGTAACCATCTGAATCCATACACACATTTGTAGATAATTTAGCCTAAGGCATGTATCATATATATCAATATTTCGAATATTTTACCATATCCGTCCCGTCTCCACAACCCTTTTATAATACATCGGGTTGGCAATAGTTTTCTTTTAATGTTTGTATAACCTTTTTAATCCTGTCATCATTTATATGATAAACATTCTGAAGACCGTATTTATTAGAATCTAAAATACCGTGAGCCTTTAGCAGGGCTAAATGTTGAGACAAGGCCGATTGAGATATAGCAGGTATTTTTTCGTGTATTTCACTGACATTCATCGGCCTTTCGATCAAATAGCATAAAATCAATAATCTATGCTGATTTGCCAAAACCTTTAACAGATCAGCCACCTCTTTCGCATGCTGTTCCAATTATATCCCCTTCTTTCTGTACTTAAGTATGCTTATAGCCTGAGTCATTGTTCCCATGGGACAATAGACACACCATGAACGGGGTTTAAAGATAAACATTGTTATCAGCCCCAAAATCGTGGACGTAAGCATAACACTGTAAAATCCGAAAGCGAACTGTGCAACCCAAGGTGATACTGTACTGGTATTCGTCCAGTTCCATGGGAGTTTAATCGTCCATAAAAGAGTAACCACTTCTTTTAAATCATTAGTTCCGTTAAAAACTAAATAAGTAGAAAACAGCATTGTTGCAAACATGGTCATAAAGAATGCTAAAAACCCATAACGAAACCATTTACTTCTTATAAAAGCAGGGATGCTGCGATTTGAAGAAAGTTTCAACCTGCTTCCCAATAATTCAAATAACTGGCCCCTTCCACAATAGCTGTTGCAATATATTTTACCCTTACCTATTATCGAAAGCAATAACGGAGTAATGAAACAGATAAGTCCTATCCAGGCAAACAGAATATTAAAAAAACCTGAAATCATATATACCGCAGAGAATATCCATAAATAATCGTTCCATTTTTTCATGATGCAACCTCCTTTTCCACAACTTGAATCACCGAAGCAGGACATGCTTTCTCACATTTTCTGCATCCAATACATAAATCTTCGTTGACATCTGCGTAAATTCCATGAAATATGGTTATAGCTTTACGCGGACAGGTTTTTACGCAAACCCCACAGGCTACACATTCTTTTTGATTTACTACTGCTTTTTTCATACTATTCTCCCCTTTACCTTGAATAATTTTGCTATCTGGAAAATATAAAACACCACAAATAAGACATATATAAGTATTTTATAATATACTTATATATTATGATGATAATATCAAATTTGTCAATGAAAAAAACTTATAAAAGTTAAATTCAATGAAAATTTGAATATATTCAATTGGTTTAGCCTATATTCCAGCCTATAATATGGTATTATATAGGTGTTATAGCAAAATTATTAATAAGGGGGTTTATGAATTGAAACACCTGTTTAATTTGGCTGAGTTCACACATTCAAACTGCAGTATTGAATATACCGATGAGCACAATATTTTGATCAAATCTGAAAAAGAAGGCGGTCGGATTATGCTGTCAGGTCAAAAAGGTAAAGCGGGAGGAACCGACTGGAAAAAAGCCCGATACATCGTTCTCGATGTTGTCAATCTGGAAAGTTGGGCTATGGGCATTTCCCTTGAGTTTTGGACATACATGAACGATAGTGACAAGCCCGATATGAAAGTCACTATGGGTATCGTGCCGGGATTAAAGACCAGACTATCATTCCCCCTTGAAGCTCTCAACTCACAGGAAATGTTTCTAAAGAGAACACCCGGCAAACTGAAAACCGTCGTAAAAGGTAACAAGGTCCGCGTCGATGAAATAAACAGGTTCGGTATCGGTATATTCAAATGGCCAAGCGATCAGAAACTCAGACTCTCCAATGTATACCTTACCGATGTGGAACCGGAATACCCGCTTCCCGATAAAATACTTGTTGATGAGCTTGGACAACCTGCTTATTCTGATTGGCCAGGCAAAACCCATAGCGTGGAAGAGATGACTGCATATCTCACTGAAGAAGCAAAAAAACCTATTCCTAAAGGCTTTTTTAATGATGACTGGAGTCGCTATGGTGGATGGAAAAACAAAAAGTTTGAAGCAACCGGGTACTTTAGAACAGAGCATGACGGACGCAGATGGTGGCTGGTGGATCCCAACGGAAATGCCTTTTTCAGTTCCGGACTTGATTGTGTCAGACCTGGTGAGGCCGGTTATGTTGAAGACATCCAAAAGTTGTTTGCCTGGCTTCCGGATAAGGAAGGCACATACAGTGAGGCATGGAAGATTGGAGAAATATATGAAGGATATGATTTTTTTAATTTCGGAGTTGCAAATCTGATCAGGACTTTCGGCAGTGAATGGTGGAACAACTGGGCAAAAATAACAAAGCGCAGACTGCTGGAATGGGGATTTAACACCATAGGCAATTGGTCTTCCCTCGATTTCATAAGATATGCAAAGCTTCCCTATGTATGGCCCCTGAAAAACTTCCCCACAACCCAAAAAAAGGTTTTCAGAGATTTTCCCGATGTGTTCAGCGATGAATACACACGGAATTCAGCAGTATTTGCTGAACAGCTCAAAGCATTTGAAGGAGACAGATACATGATTGGATACTTCCTGAGAAATGAACCTATATGGGGATTTGTTGACGGATTGAATATAGCGGAAGAAGTTCTGGAAAACGAGTGTGAGCTTGCCTCCAAAGACGCTCTCATCATGTTCCTGTCCGAGCGTTACGGTGGAGATATTAACAACTTAAACTCAAGCTGGAACACAGACTTTGATTCCTTTGACGACCTGAAAAAACCCATCAGAAAGGCAACTAGCCTTTCAGCTGCTGCAGAGGAAGATCTGACAGACTTTTCAAGAATTATGATAGAACGTTATGTAAAAATACCTAGTGAAGCGGTTAAAAAGGTTGACCCGTACCATCTGAATCTTGGTATGAGGTATGCTTATATATCAAGTGAACTTCTGTATTCCGGCTGCCAGCATTTTGATGTATTCTCAATTAACTGCTACAGATTGGATCCGTACAGCGAGCTGGAGAGGGTTGGAAAGGCCACCGGAATGCCCGTAATGATAGGTGAATTTCATTTCGGAGCACTGGACCGCGGTATTATGACAAACGGACTTGTGGCCGTTAACAGCCAGGAAGACAGAGCCATAGCCTTCAGATATTACATGGAAAATGCAGCATCAGCAAACCACTGTGTAGGCGCCCACTACTTTATTATGAATGATCAGCCGGCATTGGGAAGGTATGACGGCGAAAACTGCCAGATTGGCTGCATTGATGTATGCCAGAAACCCTATGAAGAGTTTATTAATAGCGTAATTCTTACAAACAGCAGATTATATGAGGTTGCGGAAGGGTTGACTGAAAAGACGCACATCAAAACTGAAACAGTTGAAAGAAACGCTATTTAATCAGGACTTTTGAGCAACAAACCTGTATATGCCGGGCTCTATAAACGCCCGGCTTTTCTTTTAATAAATGGTTTCTGAACCCAAAAGAAAAGAGCCACTTTATCGTGGCCCTATGCTCTCTTCTACACGGGTTCATCATCTCCTGACACCTGTCAATAGGTCCGGTTCAATCTTATTTCTAAACATATCTCACCAATTGTTGTGCTAATGCAGCGGTTGGTTTGCAGTTCATAATTCTTATCTTCATCCTGAGCTTCATCAGGATTGTATAACACCGGCGTTGATATGTTGCACTGCATATCGTTATTTGAAAGTGCAGTAAGAACATTACCGCTTATGATATTTGCAATCTCCGATATGGCAGAGGTGACAAAGGTGTCAACTTCCTCAAACTGCATTCCGCTCATGATTTCCACCATGTTAAGAGAGGTTGATACTGGGAAACGGTAAATAACATCTCCATGGAGGTCACCTGCTATGCTGACAGCGATATCAATCTCGTCATCATTTTTGAAATCCCCAGCCGGATGATCGGAAATCTCTGAAATGTTAAGCATCAAATTAAACACATTTTGTGTTGCATCAACAAATGCTTTGTAAATATTATTCATCATTTCCGCTCATCCCTTCCTTTTTAGCATAATCCGCTATCCGCTGATCTTCAGCGGCTACATGGTTAATCAACCATGCCAGCAACCTGCCTCCCAACTGTTGCATCAAATGCTCGTTATCAGTAGATTGTTCGAATTGCCTGGAAACGTCTTGCACATAATCAACCATACCGTCATGTATCCGTTTATGAAATTCATATCCGGGATAATTGATGCTTAACTGGTATTCTTCTTCATCATGGAAATGCTCTACAACGTACCTTTTCATAAACTCAAGCGTCTCATTTATCTTCGGGATTTTATTCTCCCAAGAATCCTCCGACCGCAACACCTGCAAAAACGCTTCGACACGGCCAAATAGTTCTTTATGCTGCGCATCTATCAATGGAACGCCAAGTTTATACTGGTCTTTCCAAAGCATAATACCCACATTCCTTTCTTAAATATTTTCTTAATTACTTTCTTTCAGAATGGATTTTTATAATTGTGCAGCTGCTGCTCTTTGAACTAATATCGACAATTATTAACTGCTTCTTTAGTATGATGATTTGGCTTTTTTACATATGGAACTCTGAGATTGTATTTTGCAAATCCTGGGCGAGCTGTGCCAAACTCTCGCTGACACCCGAGAGTTCTTTTATGGCTGTGGCTTGTTGCTCAGCCAAGGAAGTCACTTCTTCAGTAGACGCAGAATTCTCTTGTGCAATTGCAGACAGGTTCTCCATTGTAGTTAATATGGCATTTTTCATTTCAACCATTTCCTGTCCTAATGTATTCAATTCGATAATTGCTTGTTGAGAAGCTTTCATCGCCTCATCAATCATTCTATATCTTTCCTCACTCTTTATAACGCTTTCAGTCTGTTCTTTTGTGATTTGGGTTACCCTTTCCACAGCGTTTACCGCATTTTGTGAATTTATCTGCAGTTCTTCAACTATTTGCTCGATTGTTACTATGGAATTCTTTGACTGTTCCGCCAGTTTCCTTATCTCATCCGCCACAACCGCGAAGCCCCTCCCGGATTCTCCTGCTCTGGCAGCCTCTATTGCAGCATTTAAAGCCAAAAGATTTGTTTGCTCTGCGATAGAAGCAATAAGATTGCTGGCTTCGCTTATCTTTTGAGCGCTATCGTTTGTTTTCATGATGACATCGGAAATAGTATCGTTTGCTATATTGCTCTCTTCAGTGATTTTAGTCAGATTTTCAATTTCAGCTAGTCCGTCCTGTACAAATTCTATAACATTATGAATAGCATTGTTAATATAATTGGCCTGTTCAGCATCTTTATCGATAGTATTACCCAATGATACCGCTTTTGAAACACCTGTTTCTGTATCAAGGGCTTGTTCTGACGCACCTTTGGCAATTTCCTCAACCGCTCTGGCTATCTCATCTATAGCATTTGATGATTCCTCTGATGATGCAGTCATTTCCTGTGAGGTGGCTGCCAGCTGTTCAGCCGAATCCCTTATTTTAGTGATAATACTTAGAAAGTTTTCTCTAATGCTGTTTAACGATTGCGCCAGTTCCCCAAGTTCATCCTTTCGTCTTAGTTCTTTTTCAGAAACCTCTATTCCAAGGTTTAAATCTGCCAGTTGTTTTGAATAGTTAGCAGCTCTTTTTATCGGTTTCGAAATACTGTCAGACAACAATAATCCGCTTACCACAATTATCACGGCAACTATGGCCATTATGGCAAAACATATATTTCTGAACCTTACAAGGCCCTCCATTACCGTTCCAACACTGTAATCAATTCCTATAATACCTACAACCGTCCCGGTCTTATCCTTTATTGGATGATATGTACTGATAAGAGCTCCCCATTTTTCATCATGAAAAACCATGCTTTCTTTAAAGGGTTCACCGTTCCATGCCTGTTCATATTCCGGCGCAGATTCTTCAGTTTCGCCAATGTGTGAAAAATCTTCATCGGAAGAACCATCTAACCACATACATAAAATCCCCTTCATCAGTTTTTCTCATAGTATAAACGTATTTTGCACCACTTATCTCACGAACTTTTACAAGGGCTTCTCTCATTGAGATATATGAATCAGTAGCTTCATCTTCCATGGTCCTAAGTTTTACAAATTCATCCACATCTATTAATTTGCTGGCTTCCACTGCTGCATTATATGCGCTGTCAATCGCTTCATTCATCAGCAATGATGATGTCAGATTGTATAGTACCACCGTAAGAACACTTGTAAGTATCAGCACAATAATAAGGTATAAAACAGTAATTCGCCACTTGATACTCATATTCATGGAAAAGCGTTTCATAATACTATACTCCTCTCCACGGTTTTATAACTTCTGCGGTTAACTCATTCAGCAACCGACAAAATTATGTATGTTATAATATATATCAACATATATCTTTAATATAACATATATTTCCCTAAAAAAAGCATTTGAGAGTAAATAATACCAAAAAACAAATCAGCCGGCGATTATACACCGGCTTTTTATATAATTCTATAAATATTATATGTATATATTCCACACCTGCAGGGCTTTTGTGTTCTTAATCACTTGTAATGCTGATAACTTTCAAAGCTATTTCAAAATGTCAAATTTCCCGATGAGGGGCAGCCTTTTGGCTTTGCCACTAAAACCGTTGACCAAACCCATTATGGCTAAGATAAAAACAAGGAGTGCAAAAACAGGCAATAATATCCATCCGATGATTGGGATGATCCCTAAGATGATATTGCCCATAATCGCAAAAATGAGCAGTATCAACGACTGATTAGCGTGAAACTTCGCATATTTTGACTGGGGACAAACTATGAGCGGCAGGAAGAAAATCAGGTAAGCAAGGCCTGCCATTGTCTTGTTGCTATCGATATCTNNCCGCCTGTTCAAAAGTGCCGATTTTTTCTTGTACTTGTTCGTTCATTTTTTAACCCCCTTACTTTTTTAAAACTCAATAATCAATAAAATTATTGTCTTCAGTGAAAACACTTAATTCTGCCCAATTTCCGTTTTTCCTCAATCTGATATTAGTATTTTATTAACTAGCTGGTTTTGCGGATAGGTAAAATATACTTATATTTAGTAAGAAAAATATTTTTTTAATTTTTGAACTTCATTATTCAACAATTTCTATAAATAAAAAATGCCCACATTAAAGTGAGCATTTTATTAAAAAGGTGATTTCTGTTTGATCTATTTTACCTTGAGATCAAAACCTTGTTTGCGAACAGCATTCAGTATTTCCTGGCGCTTAGGATTATATTGTTTAAATCTGACAACCACCTGATTGCTGAAACTATCAAGCGGTCTGTCGGGGTCTCTAAGGTCGTAGTAAGTACGCATTTCCTTATCATATTCTTTGATTTCATCAAGATAACTCTCAAAAGATCTATATGTATTTTCAAAAACCCTGAGCCTCATATCCATTCTGGGTTTAAGCTGAGGATTTTGATTAGGATATCCTATACCAAGACCTATAACCGGGAAGGTTAATTCAGGCAGTTTGAGAAGTTCACAAATTTTCTCCGAATCATTGAGGATGCTTCCTAAATAAACGGTTCCCAACCCCATAGATTCAGCGGCTGTTACTACATTCTGAGCCATGATACATGCATCGGTGAATGCAGCAAAAAACCGGTCCATATCACTTGCGTGTTCTGCAACATAATTCTTTTCTTTTGCGATTTGATAATTCCTGTATTGATCTACAATGAAAATTAGCAGTTCAGGAGCTCTTGCCACATACTCCTGATTGCAAACCTCTGCGATTTTGTCCTTCATTTCCTGGTCTGTAACACGTATAATGGAACAGGCTTGCATACCGGTAGATGATGCTGTTTGCCTTGCAACTTCCATTAGTAGTTCAAAAACATCATTAGGTATCGCCTGGTCCTTAAACTCCCGAATGGTTCGATGTGCAAGTTGTGTTTGAATTGTTTCGTTTGCTTTCACCATAATCCTCCTTTACCTTTACATTATTTTAATAATTATCATATTTCTTTCCAATTGTTATCATCCACTTCTGGAAGAATTTTATTTCTCTTGATTTCTTGTCTGCTTAAACTCTTAACATGCGACCTATATCTTAAACTTTCGCTATGCTCCTTTCTCAGAAAGCTGCAAAAACAGCAAGCAAACTCTTTATCCAATGGCAAACACCTTAGCCCCTTTGTCTTTACATCCACCTATAACATAAACCGGGCAATTTATTTCTTTTAGCATATCATAAGTATTACAAGTTAAGCAAGACTTCGCCAGTGTAATGATCTGATATCAGAACATCATCAATTTTAAATCACGCAAATTTTTCTCACGTGAATTTCTAAACCAGTTATGATTACCGTCTACATTTATGAGATAATCAGTTGCTACCGAAACATATTCGATTTTCCAGCATAACTTATAAAACTCAAATTTTTCGGTATTTATAGACTTCGGTATAGGCATCATATTGCCATATGTCAAGTTAATAAGCGCCCAGTCGAACTCAACATCGAAATATTTGACACCATCAACATCAATAAGTCCAACTTCACCATTTTCAAGAATATAGACGTGATCCGGCGTAAGTTCTCCATGTATCAGGCTGTATTCCTGGTTTTTCGTTTCAGTAATTTCATTCATTTTTTGCTGCATCAGGTGCAGTATATTTGGCTGTATGTCAGCAATATCCTTGTCAAGTTTTGAAGCAATATTTAGTTCTTCAGCAGTAAAATCATATACCAGTTGCCCCGGGGAAATATCAATGGGTTTATTTTTCACTGGAGGTCCATAAAATGACCGCTTTTTAGCTGCCATCCTGCCCATTACTTCCATGATTTTATCGACAACAGCACCTGTATTTCCTACACTATTCATATATTCGTACATATTTTGACCTTTAAAGTACTCGACAATTGCGTAATCAAAATCGCCATCAGCATGATACCCGGCTGTAAGTATATGAGGAACCCGGATTCCTAAATCGGTTAGCAGTTTGCTGTTATGTGTGTAATATGTAAAACCATCCGGAAACAAGTATTCTATTCCCCGGGTTTGATTTTCAGTCAGTTTATTGTCATGTGGACGTTGCCATATATAGAGAATAAAGTTGTCAGCCTGTGTTGTGATTTTATATACCTGTTTGGAAAATCCGCCACGAAGTTCTTCAATACTAAAATTAGAGGTGTTAAGCGTATTTTTAATTATTTTTTTTTAGCAACTGAGAAATCATATTATATCACCCTATTTCTTCATCACCTATATCAGCCTGGTCAGGTCCCTATAATCTCCATCATCAACAAAAGTTTAATTCATTCCTCATCTTCTCTATAAGCCAAAGGAATTTCTCATAACTCTCATCGGGTATAGTTAACCCTCCGCACCTTCATCAACCATAAATCCCCATTGTACACCGAATTTATCAATAAATTGAACTGCAAGAGGACTATACGGCAGAGTTTCCAAAAGATCGACAGTAATACTGTCTTCTTTCATTTTGTCATAACAAGAAAGCAAATCATCTTTACTATTGAACGTGACAATAAGATGAATCGCAATATCGGTTGAGGTGTCTTTCTTGCCAAATCGGTCATTAAGAAAAACCTTTTGGCCGTGTATGTGCATCACAGCATGGGCTATTTTGTTATTATTTTTTCGTTCATTGGGAATATAATCGCCATCAAAAATGATAATGTCAGCTTTCACATTAAACGCTTTTTCGTAAAATGAAATGGCTTCTTTGCAGTTGCCGTTAAAATGCAAATGTGGTATTACCACAATAAACTCTCCTCCTTCTTCGGGGATAAATCTCTGGATATGCCGCCGTAGTCAAACAATAGGATTAACCAGGGCTTTGAATTAATCATTCACACGAAGCGAGATAAATCCGATAATACGGTTTTTCTCAACCATAATAAAATCCGGATCTGTCATCCATAATTAACAACTTCACCACGATTATAAAGTATAATTTTGGATTTATCTATAATATTTGTTTATATGGCCGAATATTTTGTGAGAAAATGAGAAGCAACCGGCTGGGATAATACAATTATTAACAACGCTATTGAGGTTATAAACAAAATACAGTACAATTGAATTACAAGTGTTTTTTCAGTTAATAAATTTTTACCTTTCTTACATTTACATCTTATATTTATGTGATATTCTGTTAAGTAATAAATTCAAAGGAGTGATTTTCTGGTGAGTCGAGAAAGAATTAGAAAGTTAATAGCTGACGGTCAAGCGGTGTTGGGTATTGAGTTAGGATCCACACGCATTAAAGCTGTACTGATTGATGACAACCACAATCCGATTGCTTCCGGCAGTCATACCTGGCAAAACCTCTATGAAAACGGGATATGGACCTATCGATTGGAGGATGTCTGGACAGGCATTCAGGACAGCTATCGTGAGCTGTGTCTTGAGGTGGCAGAAAAATATGATGTAGAAATAACCAATCTGAAAGCTCTTGGGTTTTCCGCTATGATGCATGGATACCTTCCCTTTGATAAGAACGGATCGTTATTGGTTCCATATCGCACATGGCGCAATACCATAACTGAAAAAGCCGCTTCGGAGTTAACCAGCTTGTTTGATTTTAACATTCCCCAGCGATGGTGTATAGCACATCTTTATCAGGCTATTCTAAATGAGGAACCCCACGTAGCAGATATTGATTTTATTACCACTTTAGCCGGATATGTGCATTGGCAGCTGTCGGGCGAAAAAGTGCTGGGCGTGGGTGATGCATCTGGTGTATTTCCTATTGACAGCAATAAAAATGATTATAACAGCAGCATGATTGAGCAGTTTGATGAATTAATCGCACCGAAAAAGTATCCTTGGAAACTGCGTAATATTCTTCCAAAAGTATTGACTGCCGGCGAAAAAGCCGGAGAGCTGACACCTGAAGGTGCCAAAAAGCTTGATCCCACCGGTAAACTTCGTGCAGGTATTCCTATGGCGCCTCCGGAAGGTGATGCCGGTACAGGAATGGTTGCTACTAACAGTGTAGCAGTCAGAACCGGAAACGTGTCTGCCGGTACATCAATCTTTGCCATGATTGTGCTGGAAAAAACATTGTCCCGTGTGTATGAAGAAGTAGATATGGTTACCACGCCAAGCGGCAAACCGGTTGCCATGGTACACTGCAACAACTGCACCTCGGATATTGATGAGTGGGCCAGAATGCTGTGCGGCTTTGCCGAAGCGTTAGGTCAGCCATGCACCTTTTATCAGGCATTGGACGCACTGTTTTATAAGGCTCTTGATGGGGACGCTGACTGCGGCGGTTTAGTTGCCTATAACTATTTATCCGGCGAGCATAATGTCGGGCTTGAAGAGGGACGTCCAATGTTTGTACGTTTGCCTGATGCAAAATTTACCTTTGCCAATTTCGCCCGTGCACATCTGTATGCTGCTATTGCAACATAGAGACTGGGAATGGACATACTGCTAGAGAGGGAACAGGTGCAAATTGACTCGATGATGGGACATGGCGGCTTCTTTAAGGCCAAAGGTGTTGGACAAAAGCTCATGGCAGGTGCTTTGAATACGCCTGTCAGTGTGATGGAGACGGCCGGTGAAGGCGGTCCGTGGGGTATGGCCCTGCTTGCAGCATATATGGTAAACAAAGACGATGGAGAAACTCTGGAAAGCTATCTGTCCAATAAAGTTTTCGCAGGAATGGCTATAGATCGGATTGAACCCGATATCAAGGATGTACAAGGTTTCAACGAATATATAAAAAGATTTAAGGCAGGTCTGGAAGCCGAAAGAGCCGCGGTTATACATATCAGATAAAGGAGGAAAACCAAATGGCAATGAAAGATTATGAATTCTGGTTTGTTGTGGGCAGCCAGTTTCTATACGGTCCCGAAGTACTGGAAATCGTAGCGGCCAGAGCTGCAGAGATGGCAGACCAACTCAATGCGAAAGGAAATCTTCCATGTAAGGTTGTTTACAAGGTTACGGCTAAAACACCGGAGGAAATCAGCAATGTGGTAAAAGAAGCTAATTATAACGACAATTGTGCCGGGATAATTGCCTGGATGCACACCTTCAGCCCCAGTAAAATGTGGATTGAGGGACTAAAAAACCTGCAAAAACCGTATTTACATCTGGCTACCCAGTACAATCGGCAAATACCCAATGAAGAAATCGATATGGATTTCATGAACCTTAATCAATCGGCACATGGTGATAGGGAACACGGGTTTATTGCAGCCCGTTTACGCATACCCCGCAAGGTGATAGTGGGATATTGGCGG
>LFRM01235332.1_pt1 | contig 14197 bp, 16 predicted proteins | sample 618341 | NCBI WGS metagenome assembly LFRM01 (sample SAMN03654438, study PRJNA283298) | anaerobic digester metagenome | isolation source: pool of bioreactors CSTR01a, CSTR02a, and CSTR03a thermophilic anaerobic... | place: Denmark: Kgs. Lyngby | collected 2014-05-21 | reverse complement strand
TTCCTGTTGCCCGACGGTATTTTCGATAAGCAAATTAACGCCATCAAAATCAAACTGGGGTGCCCAGCCCTCACTTATATCCTCACCCAGCTCATATGCTTCAACCCGTGTTTTAGTAAAAACCATCTGTACCAACTGTAGAGGCGATAATTGAATACTCATGCCTAAGAAATCCACTGAGCTTGCTTGGGTTGAGCGATGCTGGCGGCACTAATCGCCACTAGTTCACTGACAGAGCTTTCTAACTTAAACATTGAGCGCCTCTGGCGAGATAAATCTTTTTGTGTGCCTGTTGCGTTGAGCTCAACAGTGACTGATTGACTTAACAACGTCGACTTATCCACAGCAAATCCAGCATATTGTTTCAGCCAGGTCAGTGCAGCAGGAACAGCATGGGCAACCCTCAATAACTTATCCATCCCCTCAGACTGTGCTACATCTTCAGATTCATACTTACTGAAAGCAACAGGCCCGCCACCAAATACTTGTGCAGCATCGGCTTGTGTTAATTCAAACGATTCTCGTATTTGGCGTATTTGCGCACCTGTTAGCAAACCATCCACTTCCTTTTTAAAGGCCTGCATCACCCGCTTGTTAGCTCTAAGGTGCTTAGCATTGGCTTGCTCTGTACCGCATACAGAGCAGCAAGAAAAGTACAATGGTACAGGACGCTGAACACCTTTATACTCTGCTAACTTACTTGACTCATGCTCATCCAACACACCTTGCTCACATAATGGGCAGGTGGGTAATGTTTTTTTATCAGTTGTCATTTTTGTCTCCATCATAGATGACACGACACAACCAGCAGCACCAATCCAGTTTTCCCTATCCCGAACTTCACATAATATTTCGTCAGAAAACTTTTACCTGCTGCTTCGTTCCATTCATCTCTACTTACGCTATAGGCATCACATGCAACCCAGCTTCTTGCTGTAGCTGTGCAACCCGTTTCGCACCATTCTGAATTTTTATAACGGCCGCTTTGCACAGCCCTTTGAATTAACTCAGCAATATCGTCTTCAGTAAAGCATAGGTCTTGAATGTTACCCGTCGCTTTACGCGTAAGAACAGACACCCTTACAGATTTACATGCGACTAGAACGTCTTCCTCACCATACAAAGGCCCACCAGCAATACTGCGATTCGCGCTTGGTAAACCAATGTCTTTACCTAGGATAGGTTGGCTTAGAATAACATCATTTACCATTATGGTAAGTCCTTTCCGCATTAATGGAGAGATTTAATCCGCACGCAACGCCGTTCCCGCAGGTACATTTTCAGCATCAGGCACCACCACGTTATAACCGGCGCTGCATCCAGCTTGCAGCCAAGCCCGTGCGCCAACGTGAACACCACCTGCAATCTGCACGCCAACACCTAAATGCCCAAAGTCACCCAGCACAGCATCATGATCCAGCGTAGCATTAGCATTAATAATCGCCGCGCGCCCTACTTGTGCATCCACACCAATCATCGCCAAGGCCATTACGGCTGTACCTGCACCTAAAACAACGGATGAACTCACATAAGCTCGCGGATGCACTACAGACACTAACTCAATTCCCGCTTGCTCGATCGCAGCACACCACTGTTCACGCACATGATTATTACCCACAGCAGCAATCGCACCTTGGGCTTTAGTAACCCAAGCCGCTAAACCAGCAACGTCAGAAACCACAGGTAAACCAAAGGATTCTTGCAGCGTAGGCCAGCGATCATCGACAAACAAAACCTGCTGCCAATCACCCGATAACAAAGCTGATTCAGCGACCGCTTTACCATGCCCACCCGCACCTAAGATCAATAATGTCTTTGCCATAAAAGTCTCATTAAACACATGGATTGTGGATCTATCTTTATACCGGCTAGCTCTTTAGGCAACACACCGCTAAAACAAAAAATCTATAACTCTGCCAAATACGCCGCTGCTGTTTTGCGCATGGCATCTTCAACTGATACCGGTGGCGTCCAACCTAATAGCTGCTTATTTTTACTGATATCAACCTGCAATGACCCACACAAACGTTGCGTAAAACTGCGCTTATTCAGCAGCTCAAAAGTCTTATTTAACCAACTCATCGGTACAGGTAATAAACGTGCAGGCTTATCAAGCGCCATGCCAAGTTGTTGCAACATCTGTGTGGTTGATAAATCATTACCATCACTGGCTAAAAAAACCTGATTAACGGCGGCAGGATGCTCAACGCAAGTCAAAATCAAATCAACTAAGTTATCTAATGCCACTAAACTGCGTTTATTATGAATAGCACCCAAAGGCAGAAGCATGCCACGCTGAACCCATTTCATCATGTTGCGAAAATTTGCTTTAACACCTGGGCCATATACTAATACAGGCCGCACAATAACCACTTCTAAGCCTGTCTCTTGCGCCAAAACTAATAGCGCCTGCTCAGCTTCATATTTCGATACACCGTATGGATCGCTGGGCTGAACGAGGGTGTCGGCCGTATAGGGTTGACCCAGTTCAGTCCCTTCGCCATTGACCTTAATGGAGCTTACAAATACAAAGCGCTGAACGCCAGCAGCTACCGCTTGTCGGGCTAAGGCCAAAGTGCCATCAACATTCACTTTCCGAAACTCAGTTAGCGGATCAGTAGAAACCTCATTCATGACATGCACACGAGCAGCGGAATGAATCACTACATCAACACCATTTAGCGCATCAGTCCAATCAGTTGTTGCCGTTAAATCTGCGACTTGTACAGTTTGCACACGACTGGGTGTATCAATTGCACGTCGTACAGATATGGTTAAATCGTATTTTTCAGAAGCAAGAATACTATGCTGCAGTGCACTTCCTACAAAACCGGTAGCACCAGTTAAAAGAAGCTTATTGTTAATATTCATAGCTATCTTTTAACACCTTGAAGAAAAAGGTTTTCAAGCCTGTCAAAAAGTTTATTTTTATCAAATTCGTCTTGATAAAACTGCCGACCAGCATCACCCATAGTTTGCAAACCTTCACACGACAGACTATTCATCTTACGAACAATATCGATCAAACCTTCTGCATCACCGGATGCACAAGTTAAGCCTGCCTGAGACGCCTCAATAACGCGCGCAGCTTCACCATCTATCATGCCAATAATTGGTCGACCAGCAGCGAGATACGCTTGGATTTTACCTGGGATGGTTTTAGCAAATACTTCGTTAGTACGTAGAGACACTAACAATGCATCAGCAGATGCAAATAAGGCAGGCATTTTCTCTAATGAATGTCGTCCTAACAGTAATACGCTGTGCAAGTTTCGCTCAGCAACCTGCTTAGTAACCCAGTCGCTCATCCGTCCATCACCAACAATCACCCAGCGTATGGCAGCAGCTTCATTTTGCAATTGCTCTGCAGCATCTAAAATAGCAGGGAAGTCTTGCGATGCACCTATGTTTCCTGCAAACACTAAAGTGAAGACAGAATCATCAGCAGCAAACAAATCAGTTATGCTAGCGTTACTGCCTGAAAACTCATCCTCGGCCCAGCTTGGCAGATAGACTAAGCGGTGCTCATCAAGTGGTTGTGTGCAATACCTCTTAACGTTCTCAACAAAACCTTGTGACTGCACAAGTAAATAATCTGTGCGGTTATAAATCCAAGAAACCATTTTGCCAACCAGGCTTAATAAGCGTGGATTTTTAAGCACACCAACAGCTGTCAATGTTTCAGGCCACAAATCCAAAATCCAGACGTACACAGGAGCTTTTTTTAAACGCCCAATTATAATTGCCGGTATAGCCGCCATAATTGGAGAAACAGCATAAACAAAAACAGCGTCGAATTGACGTCCTCGTAATTTATATGCGCCCAACAACGAAGCACTGGTAAAAAACGAAGCGTAATTAAGCATCAAGCGAATACTGCTTGAACCCCGCGAGAGCATAGGTATTCGGATGATTTCTGCTCCCGCATACTCATTAAATCGCTCAGGATATTGCTGGTAGTCAGCAAAAACCTTGCCTTCAGGATAATTTGGCACACCCGTAAGCACTGTGACGTTGTGACCACGCGCTTGGAAGCCAGCTACCATATCGTTAATCCTCATGTTCTCAGGCCAAAAGTACTGAGAAACAACGAGAATATTCATTGGTTTTTCCATGACAGCGTCCAACCTTAAATTAATACTGCTTCCAAACGGTACGCATCACATAGTCGCGATAGCTGTGCACAATGCGCACAATTTTATCTGACACGTTCGGCATGCTGTAATCTGCAACTAAGCGCAACGTGCGCTCTGTGCCACTGAGCTGACTTTCCAACACTTGCAAGGCCTGCATCACGCGATCCGCTTCTAAGCCCACCATCATTACTGATGCCTCTTCCATACCTTCTGGACGCTCATGCGCTTCGCGCAAATTCAAGGCTGGGAAGTTTAGAATGGAGGACTCTTCGTTAATGGTGCCGCTGTCTGACAAGGATGCTTTAGCGGATAACTGCAGCTTATTGTAGTCTTTAAAGCCCATTGGCTTGAGCAAGCGCACATTGGCGTGAAACTCAACACCCATCGCATCGACACGCTTTTGTGTGCGCGGGTGGGTAGAGACGATCACTGGATAGTCATAATGCGCAGCAACGGTATTGAGCACATCAACCAGTTTGAGGAAGTTTTTATCGGAATCGATATTCTCTTCACGGTGCGCGCTAACGATAAAGAACTTACCTTCTTCTAAACCTAAACGCTGCAGCACGTCAGACTGTTCAATGCCTTCACGATAATAGTTCAGCACTTCAAACATTGGGCTGCCGGTTTTAATCACCATGTCGGGCGACAAACCTTCACGCAGTAAGTAATCACGGGCAATGGTGCTGTACGTCAGATTGATATCTGCGGTGTGATCGACAATACGACGGTTGATTTCTTCTGGTACGCGCATATCAAAGCAGCGATTGCCTGCTTCCATGTGGAAGGTAGGAATCTTACGACGTTTCGCCGGAATCACCGCCATACAGCTGTTGGTATCACCGAGCACTAGCAACGCTTCTGGCTGAACTTCAGCCAAGACACGGTCCACGGCAATAATCACATTACCAATGGTTTCCGCACCGCTCTGCCCTGCTGCATTTAAAAAATGATCAGGTTTGCGAATGCCTAAATCCTCAAAGAAGATTTGGTTTAACTCGTAATCGTAGTTCTGCCCGGTGTGCACCAGAATATGCTCACAATGCTCATCCATCTTCGCCATCACCCGTGATAAACGAATGATTTCAGGGCGCGTACCGACAACGGTGACGACTTTTAACTTTTTAATAGTCATAAATATTTCAGCCAATAATAGGCACAACACTAAATAATGAGCGCTGTACCTTATTAATAATCAATGAGGAGAACGGCGAACAGCCCAGATAATACCGGCCAGAGCAGCAATAACAGCACCTGCCACCGCATACGCACCGCTATAAATGGAAAACACAGCGACAGATAAAAACAGAATCACTACCAATACTGCGACTAAGACACCGAGACGGTAATCTGTATGCTCTTGCTTCTCTTGGCGCTCACGAGAACGTATTTCTGTTTCACGCACAGAAAGAGCTTTTTCTTGCAACAAAATCTCAGCATCCATGGATTTCTCAGCCATTTTTACCAGCCTATCGGCTAAGCCTGGCATCAGCTCATCATACTTCTTAAGTAAATCTGGGTGCGGTACGGGGCCTGAGAATTGCTCCACACGATGCTGGCGTACTGCATCATCCCTTTTAGGCTTGCTTGATTGCTTAGGAGGCTTGTTTGACATCAGATAACGCCTTTACAAAAGCATTGTGCATCAGCGCTTCAGCCTCAGGCACAACCCGAAACTCACCCTCAATATCGTACTGCCTCGATGCTTTACTCGCAGGCTCACGCTTCGGTGCTGGTTTGAAGGGGTCGAACGCGCTAAGGAACCCTGCCCAAAAGTGTTTACTCTTCATTTTTTGTCCTCCGGTGTAAAACCGATATGCATTGATTCTACAATACACAATGCAATACACAAGGTTTAACAGGCTTCTCACGAGCAAAGACCTCATTGGCCCAAAGCACAGGAAGCCTTAACTTGTGACAACACCATCAGAACGTATGGAGTACATAGTATTCTGTATGATTTCAGCTAGCTCATAGAGCTCTTCAAAACTTATTTTAGGCTTATCAATAAGCCAATAACGCCCATGCGCTAGCCAATGCCTATAACGTAAAACCACTTTAATTTTTTGAAAGAAGCGTCGTGTTTCAGGATAAACAGCTTCCCAACCATTAATAATGTCACTTTCAAACGAAATTCGTTTAGGTTGTTTATAACTGTCACGAAAATATCTACTCAGTGGGTCTTTATACCGTTTTTCAATACGGTCATGAAAATCCAATTGAAGAAATGCCTCGAGACTCGTCATCAAAGAAAAGGTCGCTTGCAGCTCTAGTTCAGCGGTTCTCTTTATAAAAAGCTGCTGAATTTCCTTAGCACTCATTAAAGCAAAACGCTCAAAATGCTCTGCTTGAGAAAATAATAAGCTCAACCCTTCTTCAGCGTCTTTTTTATATAAATACACTTCAGATAAAGGCAGCTCATCACCTGACCGACTCAACCTTTTAGCCATGACTTACTTCCATAATGGCTTCTAACAGTGCTTCTCGAGTCAAAGGAATATAACGAATATTGGGTGCTGGCGTAGCAATTTTCCACACTAATTTACTTGGATTAATCTTAGTTTCTGGAAGTTCTGGTTCACCTGATACACGCACTGAAATTGTAGGTTTATCAGCATTTTCAGGAACTAACACCCACTTCACTGTGCCAGCTAAACCCTTCATATCATAACGGCCATGCGCAGCAATTAAATTTGCACCAACTGGCTCTAATTCAATCATTTCCTTAGGCAAGCGAATAACTAATTTAGGAATACCATACTCGCCCAAATGCTCCTCAATCAGCTGAACCACTTTACGCTCACATTGTATATCTTCATTAAACTCAGCTAAAAAACTTTCAACTTGAGTAATAAATGCCTCTGCAGCAGTTTGCCAAGCAACTTTTTTAGCTTCCCAGTCTATTGTTTCAACTTGGGAGTGCTGCTGCTTTTGATCTGCTAAAAAATCACGAAATTTATCAGGACTCATGTATATACACCCTCCAAAATATCTACTGGATAGAAACAGCTTAGACTACTTAGCATCAACAGTAGTATTAATACGTCGCTACGCTCCTCGCAATGACGTCGGCGCGCCTTTACGCCCCCCCCACTCTGTCTTTGCGAGCGTAGCGAAGCAATCCACCCCGCAAACCAACACAATGCCCACCATGGACTGCCACGGTCTACGACCTCGCAGAGACATGATCAGCCCTGACCAACTGGCTTCGCATAAGTATCCGGCTTTTCACGGTCGAATATTTCATTCGCCCACAACATCACCACCATTTCATCGTCGCCCACGTTGGTAATATCGTGAGTCCAACCGGTAACGGTTTCGACAATTTCAGGCTGCTCACCACTGGTATGCAGCTCGTAAAACTCACCTGTCATCATATGACGAAAGCGGAAACAGGCTTTGCCCTTAATCACTAAGAACTTCTCTGTTTTAGAGTGATGGTAATGACCGCCACGGGTAATACCTGGATGCGCAGTAAAGAATGAAAACTGCCCTGCTTCCTTGGTTTTTAGCATTTCAACAAATACGCCGCGCTCATCACCGTACTTAGGCACTTGGTAGCTGAACTGCTCTGGCTTTAAGTAACTGACATAAGTCGAGTACAAAGCACGAACCAAGCCATTGCCTACATTCTCAGTGATCAAATTATCGCGACTGTCTTTAAAGGCTTGCAGCTGCTCAGTTAAGCCACCCACGCTAATTTGATACTGCTGAGCAATATCAACAAAGCCGCTTTGCGTTAACTGGCCATCCATTACTTGCAGGAAAGACTCCACCACGTCATCGATATACACCAAGTTAATTTGCGCACTTGGGTCATTGATCTGAATCGGCAAACCTTGTGAGATATTGTGGCAGAAGGTGGCAACTGCAGAGTTGTAATTGGGACGCGCCCACTTACCAAAGACATTGGCTAAACGATAAATAAATACGGGCGCACCGCTACGCTGAGCAAAGGCTAACAATGCATCTTCAGCTGCGCGTTTACTGGCACCATAGGGATTGTCTGCCGTTGCTTGAATCGAAGAGCTGTAGACCACAGGAATGACTTTACCCGCTTGTTGCAATGCATCGCATAACGCTTGGGTTAAGTCTGCATTACCCTGCTGAAACTCGGCGGGGTCTTGCGGGCGGTTAACGCCAGCTAAATGAAAGACCAGATCAGCATCTGCAACCAGCTGCAATAAATCAGCTTGTGTATGCTCACGAGTAAAGCACAACACCTCAACATCGCTACGCTCGGCTAAATGTAGTTGCAGGTTTTTACCGACAAAACCGTTCGCACCCGTAATTAAAACCCGCATGCCTTACTCCTCAGCTGCAATATTTTCGCCACGCTGGATAGCAGGCATAAAGGTGAGTTTCATTAACAGCTTTTGCATGCCCGCTACATCTAAGCGTTCTGTATTGTGCGAATTGTAATCTTCAACCTTGGACAAATCTTTCTGTCCTTCATCTACATATTTTGCGTAGTTTAAGTCACGTAAATCTGGCGGCACACGGTAGTATTCACCCATATCTTGCGCACAGAGCATTTCTTCACGACTCAATAGAGCTTCATAAAGTTTTTCACCATGACGCGTACCGATAATGTTAATCGGATGCTCGGGCTTACCGACAATCTCAGTCAACGCACGCGCCAAGGTTTCAACCGTTGCCGCTGGTGCTTTCTGTACGAACATATCGCCGTTATTGCCATGCTCAAAGGCATACAACACCAGATCAACCGCATCCGCGAGCGTCATCATAAAACGCGTCATATTTGGATCAGTGATGGTCAACGGCTGATCAGCACGAATCTGCTCAACAAATAAAGGAATCACCGATCCACGTGAGGCCATGACGTTGCCATAACGCGTGCCGCAAATAACGGTTCTGGTCTCATCGACGTTACGTGACTTAGCCACCATGACTTTTTCCATCATGGCTTTAGAAATACCCATTGCATTAATGGGGTACACCGCTTTATCTGTACTTAAGCAGACCACTCGCTTCACTTCGTTCTGGATCGCTGCTTCCAAGACATTCTCAGTTCCAAGAATATTAGTCTTAACGGCTTCCATCGGATGAAACTCGCAGGACGGCACTTGCTTCAACGCGGCCGCATGGAAAATGTAATCCACCCCACGGGTTGCATTGAGTACGCTCATATAATCGCGCACATCACCGATATAGAACTTCAGCTTAGGACTGGAAAAGCGCTTGCGCATATCGTCTTGCTTTTTCTCGTCGCGACTGAAAATACGGATTTCAGCGATGTCGGATTCGAGGAAGCGTTTGAGGACAGCGTTGCCGAAGGAGCCGGTGCCGCCGGTGATGAGGAGGGTTTTGTTATCAAATACCATTTCTTCAACCTTTCAAATGTTGTTGAATAATTTCTAAATACTGTTCAGCTCGACCTTTAGCACTAGAAAAACCTAATGCATGATCTCTAGCTTGCTGTAACTGCTCAGCACGCTCTGTGTCTGCCTTAAAATAGTTTGCAATATTAAGAGCAATATGATCAGCATCTAACGGATCAAAATACACTGCATGATCACCACACACATCACGTACAAAGCCGCAATCAGATGCAAATAAAGGCTTACTCATCACCATGGCTTCTAGAGGTGTAGCAGAAAAACACTCAAGCAAGCTCGGAAAAACAACAGCATCTATCTGCTCATAAAAAGACGGACACTGATCTGGGGATAGAGAGCCGACTGTTGAGACATATTTCTTAAAGAAAGCATCTTTAGTCGCCCACTCAGCATCATTAAGTGTGGTGTAAAAATGAACTTTTAAATTGTGCTTAGCTTCAAGAGCTTCAGCCACAAACGGTAATATATTTATATTTTTGTGTGGGTAATCTCGAGTGACAATACCAAGCGATATTTCTTCTTGATTTTTTTTAATACAAACAGGCTGCCACTTACTCTTATCTTTATATAAAGATGAAACGGTATTATAAACAACGCTAATTTTTTTACTGTCTACACCTTTTTTATCAACTAGACTCTTTTTGACATGTTCTAGCTCAACAACATAATGATCTGCTCGTAAGAAAAACAACCATTGAATATAAAACTTAAACCGCAAAATATTTCTACTGAGAAAAGACATTTTGTCAGAAATAGGATTATTAAAATTTAACATCCAGGGCTGAGCAAAACCAACAATTTCTTTTTCTGCTTTTACTCTTAAGTAATTTGGGCCAAAAATAGTGAAGACAACATCGTAATTTTTTATTCTGCTATTTAAGCTAGAGAAAAAAGCTTTTAGGCCATATGTATTTATAACCTCATAGTTGGTAAAAACTGAGGTGTTGGTATTTAAGCGAGCAAGACCATTCGCGACTTCGGTAGAAACAATAACATCTATAGACACATCATTATTTTTTTGTATCAGAGATAATTCGTATAAAAAAGAGACGGCTACTTGAACACCACCACCTGTATGGAGGTTTGATGCGTTTATCAAAAAAAACTTATCATTACAATTCAAAATATTTTCACACCAATTTAAACATCCATAATGAAATCAAAAATTTAAAATTTTCTCTAGTTTGCTTTTTAAAGTTAAATTTATCTGTGCGTAAGCCCGAACCTCTTCTGGATCAGGTAATTGCATGTGTTTTATTTTATAAATCACCTTAGACAGCTCTTCAATTTCATCACTATTTGGTACTACAAAGCGATAGGGTGAGTGCTCCTCAAAATCAGGATCCTTACCAACACCAATAACACAGAGCCCCCTAGCCATGTATTCTCGTGTCTTCAAGTCAGATGCTTCATCTAATCCTTTTCTATAAAGACCTAGGCTAGCCACTGCAACATGTGCGTTTTCGAAAGCATGATTTAAATCTTCCCCATATAGCAAACCTGTAAATATACATTCATTCTCTAATTTTAAGGATTTTACTAAAGACTTCAATCGAGGAAGCGCTACACCATCACCGACTATCTTTATAAATACTTTGAAGTCAGGATACTTTTCTTTTAAATTTGCTATTGCTTTAATTAAACGGTCGTAACCATGCCAACCTGCTAACTGCGCAACTCCAATCAAATTCAAACACTCATCTTTTGATGTTCTTTCTATTAATGGAGTCGTTGAATTTATTATTATACCGTTACCTATCTTAAGTGTTTTGTTTTTTACACCAAAGGAAAACCACATACTTTCATCAGCATATTGAACAATTCTATACGCAGGCCATAACACCCAGCCTCCTGCCAATACTAGTAATATCTTTGAGATTATTTTTCTCAAAAACGAACAATTAATATCTTCTATCTCCTTTAAACCTATTACTCTTGGTGTTGGTATATCTATAATCACCTTCTTTCCTTGAATTCTTTTTATTATTAAAATAAAAAATAAAAAAAACGAAACCCACCCTGGATAACGAATATATATATAATCGCTTTTTTCTCTTAAAATCTCTTTAAGAAAAATAATTCTATCTTGAACATTAAACATTTTACTTTCTGAGATAATGCCTAAATCCCTAGCGGCCTCAATTGTATTATTTATTTTTTTTGCTATGCCTGGAGATTTTCTTTTATTTAAAAACGCATAATATGCTAAAGTTTTATTTTTCATATTTAATCAATTGAGCCATTTAGATTAACGCTACTTATATTTAAAGATTTATCATCAGATTTACTCTTTTTCAAAAAACCATTAGCAACCAATCTCCCAAAGTGCTCATATTTAAAATTATGTAGGAATCCTAATAAAAACCATGCATACACCCATGTATACGATTTAGAAAGAACAACCATGATAACAACATACAAAGACACAGTAAAATAAACACCTGTATCAAAACACTTTTTATATTTAAGCGACTTAAATATAACAATAAAAGGCTGTACTATAAAAAAATAAAATACGATGAAAAACGGTAAAACCCCAAAGGTTTGCCAATATGACAGCATATTGTGCATATAAGAACCTATATTATTATAGATCTTAATAACACCTCCATAATCTCCAAAAATAGGATTTAATAGAATACGCTCCACTCCAGTATAAAATAATTTATCCCTTCCGATCTTTGAAGGTTCTAAATCCATACCACTAAACACAGCTAACATTCTAGAGTTTTTATTCATTAAAGAACTAAAATCGAAATAAAAAATAGAAAAAATAATTAAAAAAATCATACACACATATATATATATATTCCTACTTGATTTAAAATAAAAAACAAAATAAACAGAAAAAACAATTATATAACTATACAAAGAAGCTCTAGAATTTAATATAAACAGCAAAAAAACACCAAACAAAAAAAACAAAAACTTCTTAAGCTCACCATTAAAAAAAGACATAACAAAAAATAATATAATAGCCATCATGTCTGCAAGCGCCAAATATACTCCAAATTTCTCACTGTCAATTATATCAGCATTAATACTTAGCTTTGAAAAATCCGTAATATAAATAGTCATCACAAAAGATAACATTAAAAAAAAGGTTGTTGTTTTATTTACTATAAACAAAAAATTCCTGCCTACAAAATAACTAATAAAATAAAGATACAACAAATTAAAATGATAAAAAGACAAACTACGACCATAACTATCTACCAAGTCACCATATATTAAATTTATTAAAACAACACAAAAACAATACATCAAAAAAAACAAAAAATAAAACATATTAATATCTATTTTTATTTTTTTAAAATACATAGAAAGAAATAAAAAACAGCTAACTGACAATAACGATATAGCCCCAATAAAAAAAGGTTTATCCATAACAAGAAAAACCCAAAGAATAAAGGTAACAGGCAAATAAAAACAAAAGAGTAAAGATCTAAAATAATCTATATTTATTTTCTTCATTAAAACCTCTTAAATAAAAACTAAAACCAATAATACTCATACTTACTAGTACAAACACTTAACATAAATCTTAATATAAAAAACTTAAGCACCCTATATTCGCCTATCTTTTACTGAACTGACTAACGGCAACCAACAAGTGCCAAGTGAAACCGAAAAGTAGCAGTGTAAAGATAAGCAGGAAGAAGGACAGTCGTTCGCTACCTTTATACAAAGTAGTAGCGGTAAAAAACCTAAAGCAAAGCCATTCAAAGCATCACCTATAAGGTATAGTCCGCGCTGTATACGTGCAGAAAAAATAAACCACTTGTACTTATCATTGGCCATCGCCAATACAATCATGCCGATCACAGCAAAACACCATGCGCTAGAGCGTCAGTAATCTTGACTACCCGTTGATGCAACAGCGTTACCCAACAGTAATAATCGTTCACGCCTGTCAATGGCCATTACTTTTGATCCACTTTCGGCCATTAAAATTGACCCACCTACGATCAGGTTTTATTCACTTTTTGCTTTAATCGATAGCTTTCACCTCCAAGCATAAATACGTGCGAGTGATGGATGACACGGTCGATAATAGGTACAGCAACGTTGTCATCATGGAAGAACTCACCCCAGCTGGTGAAGTCTTTGTTGGTGGTTAAAATGATTGACCGGTACTCGTACAGGCTATTGATAAGCTGGAACAAGTTGTAACGTGATTGGCGTGACATCGGCAGATAGCCTAGCTCATCAATAATCAGCACATCGTATTTACTTAGCTGGGTGAGGCGCTTTTTAAGCTCGCCTTTCATTTCAGCCAGTTCGAGCTCTTCAACCAACGCTAGTGCGCTTTTGAACAGCACCTTGTAACCGGCCTGGATCGCTTCGTGGCCAATACCAATGGCNNCCAATGGCCAAATGGGTTTTACCCACGCCTGGCGGTCCGATAAAGATCAGGTTTTGACGTTCATCGATAAAACTGAAGTCGAGCAGCCCGCTGATTTGGCGCTTGGTGACGGTGGTTTGATGACGATAATCAAACTGATCGAGACGCTTTTCACTGGGAAACTGGGCTTGCTTAAAGTGACGCTGAATACGATTCACATTGCGCTGCACCAGCTCATGCTCGGCCAGAGACTGAACAAAACCAAGGTATGAGATTTCATTGGCCTCAGCTTTGGCCACTAGGGTGGCCAGCTGGCTGGCAGCCGCAGTGAGACTCAGGCTACGCAGTTGTTTGAC
>LFRM01014611.1_pt1 | contig 14213 bp, 17 predicted proteins | sample 618341 | NCBI WGS metagenome assembly LFRM01 (sample SAMN03654438, study PRJNA283298) | anaerobic digester metagenome | isolation source: pool of bioreactors CSTR01a, CSTR02a, and CSTR03a thermophilic anaerobic... | place: Denmark: Kgs. Lyngby | collected 2014-05-21 | reverse complement strand
TTTGTATCATGATAATCAATAGAATCAATTTCTTTTTTCTCTAAAATAGTAATATTGGCATCGATTAAACTCAGTTTAATCGCATCTCTAAACATTAAATGTTCAATTTGATTGAAAAACTTACGATCACAAACAAGCGTAACCTTTGTACCAAAATGAGCAAACATTTCCGCTATTTCAAGACTCCTCAGTGTTTTTGCTTCAATAATAATTGACTCATACAAATGTTCCCCATGAATCAGTTCATCCAAAGTAAAAACAAATGCATGTTCACGATCATGTTTTTCATAATACCCCGCATTCAGAAATGCTTGATCATAAGAGAGGACATCCACATTATCTAAATAACGAAGTGTCACCTGATTCTCACCATTAAACGATACATGACCGCGATAAATATCAACATTTAATCTTTTTAATTGATTGAGTAACAACTGTTTTAATTCTTTTTCTTTCTCATGATGACTACTTGAGATTTGTCTAAAGAATTCCTGAGATTCCTGAAAACTATGACTCATCAGTGATTTTCTTACTTGTGCTGAATGATAAAATAGTTGCGTAATATCATCCTTAAAAAAAACATATTTTGGTCGTCGTAAAAAGTTCTTCACATCAACAACCGCAATGTCTTCATCCTGATGGTTAAGTGCATACTGCACAGCTCTTTCATTCACTCCAAATATTATGGTTTTCTTCATTACTACCTACTTTCTACAATATTCATTAGTGCTTCATACAATGGATTGACCAACTCTTTAGCCACTAAATGAACACTGGTATTCGACGGCTTAATCACTCCTTGAATACCAGCACTACGAATCTTAGCAACATCCACTCCATTTGAATCCTTAACCGTTACTTTAACACGAGTTTGACAGTGATCAATAGAAACCACATTATCAACTCCTAAAGCATTAAAAATAGTGGTGGCACTTTTAGATAAATCACTCTTAGGTATAGAAACTGACTTCTTACTCGCAACAATTTTTCTTGCAATTAACCAATAGACAATCAGCATCACCACAGTAAAGCTCACCATCCACAAGATATCAATCTTATTTTGAATCAGAAAATAGAGACCAACAACTGTCAAAAATCCAACAATTAAACTAACCAAATACAATTTTTGTTTTTTCTCTTTACTCATACATTAACCTCACTTCTTTCATTATACCCTACTGGCAAAAAATCAACCACAATAATATGCGGTGGATTGTTAATTCTCATTGGAAAAATCGAACGACCCAAACCAGCACAAACAAACAAACCCCTGTCAAAAGTCATCGGATAAAATCCTTTTGAATACTTCAAAAGAAATCCTTGATCAGGACCAAACAACCCTTGATGACCAATCCGTATTTGCCCACCATGAACATGACCTGAAAATTGATAACAATCATTACTTGAAAGATGGTAAGAATAACTTTCGGGGTGATGACACAATATAAGTGTTAATCGATCTGATTTGTTTAGACTTCTAACATAACGAGCAGTCTCATCCACACCAAGTATCTCAACAGTGTCATTAATCCTTAAATATTCATTCATCACTGGTTTTACGACCAGTTGGTTTATGATTTCTTTTGAATAGCGATTTTTTAACTCGTGATTACCCCGAACCCAAAACACTTGACTCATCGAACTGAGTTGATTCAGAAACGAATTAATCGTATCAACATCTTTGAGTGAACAGCGACAATCAAAAAGATCTCCTGTAATAAAAACAACATCAGGAAACTGATTCTGAACCGTTTGAATGATTACAGGAAGAGACACTTCTGATCGAGGAATATGAACATCACTAAGGTGAACGACTCTTAGCGATGAATCAATCAATTTACTTTTAATTTTAAAGTGTTGAACCTCTAAATATTTAACTGATTTTATCATACAAGTATTATACCATTTTATTAATAAACACCTAATTTTATGCTATGATTAGTTCAAAGAATTGGAGAACATTATGGGAATAAACTTTAGAAAAAGAATCCGTTTAGGAAAATTTATCAACCTCAATGTCGGAAAACAAAGTGCTGGACTTTCCTTTGGTATACCAGGCGCACGGTTCACAGTCAATACCTCAGGAAGAAAACAAGCATCGATTGGTATCCCTGGAACTGGATTAAGTTATACCAAAAGTTTTGGTACAAAAAGCAAAAAATCCAAAGCTAAATCTTCTAGCATCAACGCCTCAAGTGACATTGATAAACAGATAGCAGTCAATGATTATCAAAATGCGCTATATGCTCTAAGTCACATTCATAATGAAGCATATGATTTCTTTAATTTTGATCAACTTCCGATTGAATATGTAACTCGTGAAATAGGTCCTCGCCAAAAACAAGCTCTCGTCGCTATTGAAAACTACAAACCAAACTTCTTTGATAAGCTGTTTAAACGAGAAGAGAACGAGATGGAAGAACTCCAAGAAGCACTCTATCAAGCAATTGAAGAAGATGATAACAACCGTGAAGTGCATCGTGTTGATTCAGAACTAGCCAAACAACTACAACGGTTTGAACCCAAAGCAATGGATGAATTCATCCGATTGGTTGGTGGTTTTGATTGTTTCAGTGATGACATCACTTCTCTTTCTTACTACTACAAAATGAATGTTGATGAAGCTTCAGCAATTGTAGTTGATGTTTATGTCAACTTACAAGAAGACATCATTGATAATGTGGTTGAATTTGATAAAACAGGTAAATACACAAATAAGAAGCTTACTAAGACAAACTTGAATGAACGATTCTATGCTTATTTATGTTCATTATCCCTAGGTGTTGCTACAGAAGCCTGTGCAATTACTCCACTGACAAAAGCTTATGTCAATGTTTATGACAGTTCTGTTTCTTCAGCAACGGGGTTAAAAACAGAAAGATGTATCTTGGCTGGCGAATTCGATGAAAAACAATTAATGCAATACGACTATGAAACACTGAATCCAATTGCTGTCATTGAGGCACTCCCTGTTGATATCAATTTTACTGCTCGTAATGGTTTTAAAGAAGTGAAACCAATTGATTTCAAGTAGTCAAACACCTTGATGTATTATTTATACTAACTTATAATAAGCCAGAGGTGAAACTATGGCAAACGCATGTCCTTACATCACTCAAGCTTTTTCGATTCTTTCAAAGAAATGGAGCGGTATTATTTTACACACTCTTTCGCTTAATTTAAACGATGAGTTAAGCTTTACTGAAATAAAAGAAGCTCTTCAGACAATTACGCCAAGAGCTTTATCAATCCGATTGAATGAATTAATTGAGTATAACTTAATAAAAAAAATAGACTATGAAATATCTCACACCTATCAATTAACAGAGCAAGGAAAAGCACTGGTTGATGCTTTAGCTCCAATTGAAAAGTGGGCACATGACTACTTTGTTTAATTATTCGAAAAGTCCTTGATCGCTTACATAAGCGATCTTTTTCATTTTAAAAGATAGTTTTCTGTTGTGTGCAGAAGCATCTCTAAAAGTTTGTATCATGTCCAAAGCATATTGACCAATATTATCAATAAACACCTCAGGGTAAATTAACAGAATCATCAACTCTTCATCATTGTTATATGTCACTAACAAATCATACAAAGCATCTAAATTTTTCCCATAATAAGAAGGAAAATTAAATTTGTTCACTAAATATTCATGAACTTGGTTTTTTTCAACCATATAACGTCCATCCAACATCGCAACTATTTTACTCATTAATATAACCTCTCAAAACTTTCATAGTGATCATCACTGTAGTATATATCTTTTTGATTTGAATAAACAATTCTAAGGCCATTCCGATGGCCAGACTTGTAATCAATATCACATTCAAAATACTGGATTGATTTATCGGTCGGTAACAATTTCTCTCTGTTCATAAATCGATCTCCACCAATACTTTTCCCTGGAGCAACTTCATGAAGATTACCTTTGGAAGCGTTCCACCCTAAAGCCATAGCTTCATCCTTTGTTATAAAGTTAGATGGTAACTCTGAATAGGTATGAAGATACAAAGCAACCTCTTCTTTCGAAGTATATTCTCCATCTTTATTAATAAGAACTGAATTTTGAGCTTCCTTTTCTTGTGGAGTCACTGTCTGACAACTAGTAACCACCCCAATTAACACTATCAATGAAAATAATAATTTAATTAATCTTTTCATACTTCCTCCGATCTCATTGTATCACAACCACATGTGTTGGTATAATAGGATAAGAGGTGAATGTATGAATTATTATCAAGAAATTGTTGAATGTGCAAATGCAGTCAAAAAAGTTATGAAAGAAACACCAAAGGTTGCCATCATCTTAGGGAGTGGATTAGGAGAACTCGTTGATGAGTTAGAAGATCAAACTGAGATTCTGTACCAAGATATTCCTCACTTTCCAATTGGGAATGTCAAAGGTCATGGTGGAAAATTAGTTTTAGGTACCTTTAAAGGTCAATATGTTTTAATGATGCAAGGACGATTTCATTATTATGAAGGGTTCAGTATGAAACAAGTTGTTTTACCCATTTATCTTTTCAAACAACTTGGGATAAAGAATTTAATCGTCACCAATTCCTGTGGTGCTATCAATACGAACTACAAACCAGGAGATATCGTTTTGATTGAAGACTTCATCAATCTTGTCTTTAATAATCCACTGATAGGAGAGAATTTCGATGAACTAGGTCCACGCTTCCCAGATATGAGCGAGCCTTATAGTCACCACTTACAAGAAGCATTTCAAACATCCAATAAGATTCAATTAGAAAAAGGATGCTATGGATATTTTAGTGGACCATACTATGAAACACGAAAAGAAATCCAAGCATTTAAAATACTTGGATGTGATTTAATCGGCATGTCAACTGTGCCAGAAACAATAGCTGCCAATCATTGTGGAATGAATGTTCTTGGAATATCTTGTGTTACCAACATGGCTACAGGAATACAAAAACAGAAACATTCTCACGATAACGTTGTGAATGTCGCGAATGAAATCGCTTCTACTCTTAAACAATATTTCAGAACTTTTTTTGAAAATTATACTTTTTAACCTAAAAGTTTCTTGATGAGCGCTTGCCAGAAAGAAACTTTTTCTTTATCAACAACAACTGGTTGGAAGCTCAAAGAATTATAATAATTACGAATGAGATCTTGAGAGTGTCTTAGATGCTTTCCTTTTAATTGTGTATAAGTACTGTCACTATTCATCTGCCAACCATGACAGTTATCATCAATTTCAGTATCTAAAATAAAATGAATCTGATCTTTCAAATCCTGTTGAGACACTTGAATAAATGCTTCAACACGTCGTTGCGTATTTCTGTTTAAAAAATCCCCTGATCCAATAAAAAGTTTTGCTCTTTCTTTTTGACCAAACCGAAAAATTCGTGAATGCTCAAGATAACGACCAACAATGGATTTAATTTTTATGTTCTCAGTATACCCTACTACTTGAGGTCTTAAACAACAAATACCTCTAATAATTAAGTTGACTTTGACTCCTTTTTGAGAAGCTTCTACTAATTTGTTCATCAATGTTAAATCATTCATTGAATTAAGCTTCATCGTGATTTCACCATCACCATTGACTGTATGATAGTTTATCTCACGTTCAATTTCAGAAATTACTTCACTTTTAAAAGTGTTTGGCGCAATCCATAAGGTATCAGTTGTCTCAACGATTTCATTCATTGAGAGTGAATCAAAAAGACTGCTGGCCTCTACTCCAACAAATTGATTCGCAGTTATGTACGCTAGGTCTGTATATTGTTCTTGAGTACTTTCATTAAAGTTTCCAGTACCAATATAAGTAATGTATCGAACACCAGAAGGTTTTCTAAGCGTAATCAAACAGATTTTACTGTGTACTTTATAATCTGTTAAACCATACAAAACAATGCACCCTGCATCTTCTAACATCTTAGAATAATCAATGTTTGATTGTTCATCAAAGCGTGCCCTTAGTTCCAAAATTGCGATAACTTGTTTTCCTTTTTCGGCAGCATATACCAATGCTGCTGCTAAGCGAGAAGGACTCGCGAGACGATACAAAGTAATTTTTATCGACACGACATCTGGATTATTGGCAGCCTCATAAATTAGTTGTGTAAAGGGTTGTGAACTTTGGTATGGATACGATAACAAGACATCTTTGTAATTAATGTACTCCATCCCACTCTTATTGGCGAAATCCAGACTAACAACAGGGGAAACTGTAGGATAAATATCTTGACTTCTACTTTCTTTAAATGTTTTTCTAATAGCAAAACCAAAACTTAGATCGAGAGGATATTGGTTAATAACTATGTGTCTTAGAGAAATCTCTAGCTCTTTAATTAAATAATTTTGAAACTCAATCGATATTGGACCAGATAGTTGAACTCGAACAATTCCAAGTCGCTTTCTTTTCTTTAGTAGTTTTTCCATAATATCAACAAAATCAAAATGATCATCCATCATTTCACCACCTATGTCGATATCTGCATTTCGCGTCACTCGTAATGTAACAACTTCTTTTACAGTATATTTCTTAAATAAATTTGCTAAATACATTTTTATGAGTTCATCTACTAAAACTATTCTTTCTTGATTATTAATCGAATAGTTTAAAAATTTGGGAAGACTGTCTGTTGGGACAATTCCATACTTAACTTGTTTGGCCTTGTCTTCAAGAAGAGCCATCACATAACTTGATTTATTTTTTAAAAAAGGAAAAGGATGATGGGGATCAATAATTTGCGCTGATAATAATGGTTTTATTTCATTGTTAAAATACTTTTTAGTCAATAGCTGATCCACTTTGTCAAGATTTTTAAAATTAACAAAATGAATTCCAGTTTGTGAAAGTTGACTCAGTACTTTTTTAATTACTTTCTCAACTTCTTTGTCATGGTTAACTAACCATTGCTCTACTTTCTCAATTTGCTGTGCAGCATTATCCCCTGTTTTCTCATCAATTTTATTAGGAATCGCAATCATTTGATCTGACAAGGAGCCGATTCGAACCATAAAAAACTCATCCAAATTATTACCATAAATTGATAAAAACCCCAATTTCTCTAATAACGGAGTATCTTCATCCAATGCTTGATACAAAACACGCTTATTAAATTCAAGCCACGACAACTCTCGGTTTATAAACAGATTCACCTTCTTTATAAGTCCTTTCTTTCTATTTACTTAATTGATTTAAGATTAAATATCCTTCTCTCGCTCCATATTCAGATACAACTATTTCTTTAACATTATAATGTTTCAGAAGACATGACAGAATGACACAACCACACACAATTGTGTGAATTCTATCAGGCACAACTTTTAAAATAACATCTCGTGCCTTATCACTTTCATCACTGATAGTTTCAAGGATAGCACTAAAACGACTATCCGTAATTGTATTATCATCATATAAATACGCATTAATCTTCTTTATGGCACGAATAGTTCCTCCAACTCCAACTAATGTATTAAAAGAGGCTGGATGGGGATTGTACTCTTCCAAACTTTTGGTAACAAATTTTTTCATATTCTTAATTTCTTGTTGTGTAGGAATAATGCCTTTTACATATTGTTTAAACAGACTAAGTGACCCAATTGGTAATGAAACACTTGAAATAATCTTATAGTGACTATAAGGTACTATTTCGGTTGAACCTCCTCCTATATCTATTAATAAAGCTGTTGGTACTTTTACATAATTAATAGCGCCATTGAAACCAAGTAGTCCTTCATTTTCTGCTTCAATCAAATCAATCGTCAGGCCTGTTTCATCTTTCACACGCTGAAGCACAGTTTGTGAATTATTAATATTTCTTAACGAGGCTGTCGCAAATGGATATACTTCGCTGATATCTAATGATTCTAAAACACTTAAAAAGTCTTTTAAAATACCAATCAGCTTATGAATACCTTTTTCAGACAATTGTTGCTTGTCAACATAGCCAATAAGACCAGCCATTTCTTTTGAACTAAACACAATTTTAAACTCATTATTCTGAATCATGTAAACATTTAGCCGGATGGTATTTGAACCAATGTCGATGATACCTATCATAATATCCCTTCTTTCTTTAAGTTATTATACCATGACTTTATGGTATAATAAGATATACAAAGGAGATTTTATGGACTTAGAACTACTACTTTGGATTCAAGAATTTATAGTTCATGATTTTATTTCACCCTTAGTGATATTTTATACACAATTAGGAGAAATGGGTATCTTGTGGATTATAATTATAATTGGTTTATTAAGCAACAAAAAAACAAGAGTACTCGGTATCTTATGTGCATTCTCATTAATAACTGAGTTTGTCATCAATGATTTAATCTTAAAAAACATCATCGCTAGAAACCGCCCCTTTATCGATTATCCTTTTGATCTGCTTATCAAAATCCCTAGCAGTTACAGCATGCCATCTGGACATAGTGCTAGCAGTTTTGCGGTAGCAATGGTTTTCGTTTTTAGAAAAGAAAAAGGATCAGTTCTTATGATCCTACTAGCTTCATTGATGGCTTTTAGTCGTCTCTATCTTTTTGTTCACTATCCTAGTGATGTATTCATTGGAATCCTCTTAGGAACATTTGTTGCTTTTGCCGTTGTTTCTATTCAAAGAAAGTACAAGTTTTTGAAAGAATATCAATTTCCTCAGTCACTTCAAGATTAACAACAAGTCCTTTTCCATTGTGAATAGTGACATCACGATATTTTGTTAAGGGTGACTCTGTCACTAAATGATGAATCATTCGGATAACACCGTTATGACACACAACGGTTGCGGATGATTTTTTATTGTCCGTAAGAATTTTTAATACTTTATTAATTCCTTGTAGTAGTCGCTGCTTCAAGTCGTTATAATTTTCGATCTCAAACATGTCTTGGTTATTTAAGAAAGCATCATAAAACAGATCAATTGCTTCATGAATTGGTTGTTGTTCAAACTGACCAAAATATGTTTCTCTAAATTCAACTAGAGTTTTGTCTAATTGTTTTGGTGCATAAAGAATATTAAATGTTTCTACTGCTCTAGATAAGTCTGAACTAAAATACATGTCGGTTTCAGGATAATTGAGTTGTTCTCTTAATGCCATCAACTCTTTTTTACCATAATCACTGAGTTGAGTATCATAGTGACCCGACATAACTTTTTTTTGATTGGACTCGGTTTCACCATGTCGAATAAATACTAGTTTAATTTTCATATTTTCACATCCTTAAGTAAGAAAATCGGTACTATACACAATATACCACTAACTAATAGTATTTGAGAATTACTCGCAAAACCTGATACCATATTTGAAATTAAAGGTACCAAGATAACTGGTATATTGGAGGTTATTGCAGTCATAATCATATGTCCACTTGAACGTAATTCAATCGGTACTGTTTTGGCAACATAATCTTTTTGAGCTAACAACATCGTTGGAAAAGTAAATGCTTGTAGCAGTGATATCCATACCATTTGTTCAGGAGTCGTTGCTAGTCCATACAATATAAACCGGAGTCCCATAAATATCGCTGTTAATAAAGAGACATTTCGATTAGACAGCTTTACAATCAGTTTGGCTCCAAGAGCCATTAATGGAATTTCAACAATTGCTTGAGCGAACCATTTGAATCCAATTAATGAATTCGACGAACCAAGTTCAATCATTTTATAAATACCTGTGATTCCATCAAAGTTATAAATCATGAATAAGATAAAGAAAAACCACAAACCTAAAACATACTGTTTGTTATTAAGTAATATATTAATGTCTTTAAAGTTCAAACTAGTAGCACTAGACACTTTTTCTGAATCAGGAATACCAACACAAAAAAAGAGTATGATAACGGTTAAAACTAAAACCATTGGCATGATTGCAAAGTAGTTGTATCTCTCAATGACCCAAGCAACAAAAATAGAAGCAATTGCCCAGCCGATTGAACCAAAAATACGAATAATGCCGAATCGCGACATGACGTCATTGTCAATTTGATACACCCATGTTTCTGCTACGTTAGAGGATACTCTAAATAAAGCAACAAAGATTGAAACAATAAAAAAGAGTAACCAAAAACTCATCTGTGTAACTGAGTAAGCAATACTTGATAGTGCTGCAATCACAATAGTTAGCATTACAAAAAAGACTTTGGTTTTTTGATATTTATCTAACCAATAACCAATTAAAAGCTGAGTCATCATTCCGATTAGAGCAGAAGCAGTTAACATCCATGAAATTTGACTTTCATTGTATCCAACACTATGTAAAAATGGAATAACTTGCGAAAAGACAATCGAGTAAACAGACCAAGTGACAAAAAACAGGCTGAATAAACGACTATATAATCCTTTTCTCATAACAACCTCTTTCTACATTAATTTCTATGCTGTGAGCGTCTATATTGTTCAATAATAACCGTAATCTCTCTTTTCAATTTTAATATATTGAAATATCCACTATTCTTAAGTTGCTGATTAAAATTTTGAGCTGATAATTTTAGATCACGAGCAACATCTTTTTGAACAAAATTTTCCATAAAACCATAATTTAAAACTAAATACTTAACCAAGTCATGTTGAGACAACCGCCATCTAGATTCAATAAAATCCGTCGTTCTTAGTGAAGCATTGATGATATTTTCTAAAGAGTTTTGTCTACCTAAAGAGACTTGTATATGTGCATTACCATAATCGCTGTTTTCTTCGAGTCTTTCTAATGCTTGGTATGCATTGACTTTCCCTTGTTCGATGGCATGAATAGAATTATTTTCTACGTCACCTTCACAAAAACCAACACCAAAACCGACATCATAAACATCTAATCCGTATTTCAGTTTATCAATAATTTCTAATACGTAAATTCCTTTGTTCAAAACCCCTTCAAACGAGTGATTGTCAATTCGGTGAAACGATTCATGAAAATCAGAACTGTACATTTTGTTGACATTCATGATAACTGAGTCAATTTTCTTAGTTAATTTTGAATTTTTAGAAGCTGCCTCATGCCCTCTAATTTTCGCAACGATTACAAACATAATCCACCACCTTTAATTTATTATACACTAAAACACTATCAAATCAATTAAATAAAGTGTATTCAAATCAAAGAAAAAGGTGCTAAGCACCTAATTACCTACTATCTCACTAAATGTATCTCCATGTTTAAAATCACCATATTCAAACCCACGGTAAAGCCAGAATTTTCGTTGTTCAGAAGTTCCATGAGTGAAACTGTCAGGAACAGTATATCCTTGAGCCCGTTTTTGAATGGTATCATCACCAATCGCATTAGCAGCATTTAAAGCTTCTTCAAGGTCTCCTTGTTCAAGAACACCAAATCCTTTTACATGATGGGCCCAGACTCCTGCTAAATAATCTGCTTGAAGCTCAAGAGCTACTGAGTATCGATTATAAGTAGTTTGATTCACTTGAGTACGGATTTTGTTCATTTCATCCGTAATACCTAATAAGTTTTGGACATGATGTCCAACTTCATGAGCTAAAACATAAGCTATCGCAAAGTCTCCTTTTGCACCATATTTTGTTTCAAGTTCACTAAAGAAACCTAAATCAATATAAATCTTGCGATCAGCAGGGCAATAGAACGGTCCTACTTGAGCCGATTGATAACCACATCCCGATTGAACAGCGTCATTAAACAAAACTAAAGTCGGGTTTTGATACGTTCTTCCTTGCAAGCGAAATTGCTCTTGCCAAACGTCTTCAGTATACGCTAAAACCGTTGATATGAATTGACCCATCTCATCGCTAGGTTCTGCACCTGTTTGGTTAGTGGAAGGAGGTATGTTCGTTATATTCGAATTTCCTGTTCCAAAATTACCACCTAGTCCATTCATTAAAAGATACAGGACAATCATGATGATAATACTGCCTAATCCACCCCCCATTGCCATGGGTGAAAAACCACCCCCCGAACCAGTTCTAGGGGTTGATTGGCCTCTACGGTCTTCTACATTTGTACTGCGTCGAGAATCTCTCCATTTCATATGATTCCTCCAATGATTTTTTCATAACCAATTCTCAAATCTTTGTTTTCTAAATAAATACTACCACAATTCATGAACCCTTGTCTCTTAAGAAACTTTCTCATCGCTTGATTATCAGGATGTGTATCAATTCTTATCGAAGAATATCCCCTGTTGATTGCTAATTCTACAGCTTTATCAATAAATAACTTAGCTAATCCCAATCCTTTATATTGATTGTCAACAGTAATCCGATGAATACAGATATACAAACCCTCTTGTAACCATTGACCTTCGTAAATTACGTCATAATTATGATCAACTTCATCAAGAATTGTAGCGACCCCTATAATGTCTGTATCATGTATCAAAACATAGAGTGAATCTTTACTTAAGTCATCAGCAAAGGTTCGCTCATTCGGATATCCGTTTTGCCATTGATCGATATTGTATTGTTTTAGAAACAAAGATGCTTGGTTGTAAAGCATTAACACCTTTTCCAGGTCTTTACTTTGTGCTAATCGTATTTGATGAGTTTCCATTTCCATATCCAATCTCTTACAAACTGATCTTTTTCAATCATTTCCATTATTTCTTCATAACTAAACCAAGCAACTTCCGACACTTCAGAATTAGGAACCATTAACTTGTCAATATTTAGTGAATCTGTTTCTAATTCATAGACATCGATCAATGACTGACTGTCATCATCTCTAAATGAATCAACAAGTCTCAATTCGTTCTCATCAATCAGTAACCCAAGCTCTTCTTGTGTCTCACGAACAATTCCTTGAAGACTATTTTCAAAAGCTAAAACACTTCCACTAACAGAGACATCCCATTGATTTGGAAACAATTTTTTTGTTTCAGACCGTTTTTGTAATAAAACTTTTCCTTTATTCTTTATGATTAAAAAAACAACCAAATGATATTGATTTTCTTTGATGAATGAATAATGACTTCTAAAGATGGTACTCGCTAATGGATTTCTATTTTTGTCATATAAATCCCAGACTTCTTGATTTTCAAAATCTGCAGCTTCCATGCGATCAATTAATACAGACATATCATCACTGACAAAAAAGAGGTTTCTAAAGGATTCTTCGATAAATCCTACTTCGATTGCTTGTTCAATAAACTCAATTAACAAATCATAGAAATGATGAGGATTAAAAAAACCGATTGGTTTTTTAATTAACCCTATCTGAGACCAAGAAAGAACATCAATCACTTCTTCAAAAGTACCTAGACCACCTGGAAGCGCAATAAATCCATCCGCGACATTAAAGAGAGTCTTTTTTCTCTCACTCATATCTGACACTTCTATAAATTCATCACACGCGGTATACGCTAATTCTTTTTCTCTTAAAAAAGTTGGCATAATACCGACTAAGTATCCATCAACCTCTTTGACACTATCAGCAACTGTCCCCATATATCCTGTTTTTGAACCTCCAAAAACAATTTCATAGTGTTGAGCTAACAATTTTACTCCTTCACTAATTGGTTCAAGGTATTGCTGTGAATAATCAAAACGACTCCCACAAAACAATGCTATTTTTTTCATAATTTAACTCCTTCTATACCCAGTAAAATTTTTTTAATCTCAGATCCACCAGAATAACCACCCAATGTCCCTGAATTACTAATCACTCGATGACAAGGAATGATGATGGGGATTCTGTTTTTTCCATTGGCATTTCCTACTGCACGAAATGCTTTGGGTCTATTCACTCGTTTTGCTAATTCTTTGTAACTAATGGATGTTCCATAATCAATCTTCAAAAGTTCGCGATAGACGATTTGTTGAAAATCGGTTCCATCAATTTGAAAGGGAACATCAAAAGTAGTTCTTTCTTTATTAAAATATTGCTTTAGCTCTTGGTAACATTGTTGATGAATAGCGGTCTCATTTCCAGTGACATTCATCGTTGTATCAAAAAATAGATCCACTACTTTTTCGTTTTCAACATTAATAATAACAGGTATTAATAAGTCATTGTATTTTACACAATTCATCTTAAACCAACTTCTCAATAAAGACGGTTGCTAAACCGAGAAATACCGTGAAACCAATTGCATCTGTAAAAGTAGTCACAAAGACTGCACTGGCTACAGCAGGATCGACTTTAATTTTATTCAAGAACAAAGGAATCCCAAATCCAGCAATGACTGCAACTACCATGTTGACTAGCATGGATCCCCCTACAATAACTCCAATCCAAATATTTTTACTTAAGACATAGCCGACAG
>LFRM01268678.1_pt1 | contig 14225 bp, 14 predicted proteins | sample 618341 | NCBI WGS metagenome assembly LFRM01 (sample SAMN03654438, study PRJNA283298) | anaerobic digester metagenome | isolation source: pool of bioreactors CSTR01a, CSTR02a, and CSTR03a thermophilic anaerobic... | place: Denmark: Kgs. Lyngby | collected 2014-05-21 | reverse complement strand
TAAATTTAGACATGAAAAACCCCTGAGAAATTGGGTGTCCAACTTTCAGGGGTCAGTTCAAAGTTTGAGGGCTTTTATTGTTAGCTATTTTTTATTGTTAGCAAAGCTAATTAAGCCGATTAATAACGCTGAAAAACTAAACAAGCGTTAGTGCCACCAAAGCCAAAGCTATTAGACAACACACGGTTTAAAGTAACATTTTCACGCGCCTTACCCGTTACTATATCCAAGCCTTTTGCAGCTTCATCTAAATTATCGACGTTAGCAGAGGCCGAAATAAAGTTATTCTCCATCATTAACAAAGAATAAATAGCTTCTTGCACACCTGTTGCACCCAAGGAATGGCCAGTTAACGATTTAGTTGAACTCAGTGCTGGGCAAGCGTCGCCAAACACTTCACGTATTGCTTTTAGTTCAGCCATATCACCAACAGGCGTTGAAGTGCCGTGGGTGTTGATGTAATCAATTTTACCTTCTAAACCTGCCATAGCCTGCTGCATACAACGCGCGGCACCTTCACCCGAAGGGGCAACCATATCGTAACCGTCAGAAGTAGCACCATAGCCAACAAGTTCAGCATAAATTTTTGCACCACGGGCTTTAGCGTGTTCTAGTTCTTCAAGCACCAACATGCCACCACCACCTGCAATAACAAAACCATCACGGTCTGCATCATAAGCACGGGAAGCTTTTGCAGGGGTTTCATTATAGTTAGTCGACAGTGCGCCCATCGCATCAAATAAAGACGACATAGTCCAATGTTCTTCTTCGCCACCGCCTGCAAACACCACATCTTGCTTGCCTAGCTGAATCATTTCCATTGCATTACCAATGCAGTGGGCTGAAGTGGCACAAGCAGAAGAAATTGAATAGTTCACGCCTTTAATTTTAAAGGGTGTCGCCAAGCAAGCAGAAACGGTGCTGCCCATAGTGCGTGTTACGCGGTAAGGCCCAACACGGCGCAAACCCTTGTCACGCAAAATATCAGCAGCTTCCACTTGGTTAGCAGACGATGCACCACCAGAGCCTGCAATAAGGCCAGTACGCACGTTAGAAACCTGTTCTTCACTTAGCCCAGAATCTTCTACAGCTTGTTGCATAGACAAATAAGCAAAGGCAGCTGCATCACCCATAAAACGCTTTAGCTTACGGTCAATTAATTCGTCTAAATTTAAATCAATACTGCCGGCAACGTGGCTACGAAAACCCATGTCAGCATAGTCTTGTTTAAATTTGATACCTGAACGCCCTTGGCGCAATGCATCAAGAACACTTGCTTTATCTGACCCTAAGCATGAAACAATGCCCAAGCCTGTAACAACAACTCGTCTCATTAGTCTGCCCTCTCTTAAAAGCCACTAGTGCTAGAAAATAAACCTACACGCAAATCTTTGGCCTCATAAATTTTACGGCCATCAACTTCCATTACGCCATCAGCAATACCCAAAATTAATTTCCGGCTCATGGTACGTTTAATGTCAATACGGTAAGTTACTAGCTTTGCAGAAGGCAAGACTTGTCCTGTGAATTTAACTTCGCCACTACCCAAAGCACGACCACGACCAGCGTTACCCTGCCAACCTAAATAAAAACCAACCAGTTGCCACATAGCGTCTAAACCCAAACAGCCGGGCATAACAGGGTCACCTGGAAAGTGACAATCAAAAAACCATAAATCAGGTGTAATATCTAACTCTGCAATAATTTGACCCTTACCATAAGCACCGCCATCTGTATCTATTGTGATTATACGGTCAAGCATTAGCATATTTGGCATAGGTAACTGGGCATTGCCAGGACCAAAAAGTTCGCCACGGCCACAAGCCAAAAGTTCTTCATAGGTGTAGGAGTTTTGTTGGGTCACTGGATACTTCCGTTGATTAGAATAATATTTATTTAAAGGTTAGGTTAACTCTGGCCAGTAGTTTACTGAAAAAACAGGTTGCTTGCATCTGCTGCGACTTAATAGCGAGTCAGTTATAACACTAAATCTACACCTATGCCTTTAACCTGCTACAATAATAAACCCTAATTTCATATCCAATACGGCAGCACTTGCGACCCCAGTTACTATGAAAATAAACCTGCCAATAACTGACCAACAAATTTCTTTAACTGCTAAAGACCAATTAGTTTCTACAACCGACCTTAAAGGTGCAACTACCTACGCTAATGACGATTTTCAACGCATTAGTGGTTTTTCAAGTGAAGAGTTGTTGGGTGTTAACCATAACCTAGTTCGCCACCCAGACATGCCGCCCCTTGCTTTTGCAGACCTTTGGGCGCGCCTTAANNCCTTAAAACAGGCGAGTCTTGGATGGGGGTTGTTCAGAACCGCTGTAAAAATGGTGATACCTATTGGGTAGATGCTTTTATATCGCCTGTTTTTGAAGACAACAAACACATTGGCTACCAATCCGTTAGGGTTAAACCAGAAAACGACTTAATAACAAGGGCGGCAACAACCTATAAAGCCTTAAGCACCGGTAAACAAAAAGCACCTCGCAAACGTTGGTCTGCTTATGGCTTGTTACTCGGCCTAGTATTATTGCAAATACTTTCAACTTTAACAGTGCTTTACTTAATTGATAACCGTGGTTTTGCTGGGTTTTTTGTTGGTTTCATTGGGCTGGTTGTTTTAGGTACAGTGGCGGTTTTCCTTAATCCTCTAAAAAACATTTACCAAAAAGCACTTAATATTGTAGATAACCCAGTCGCACAGCAAGTTTACAACGGCAGCATGAATGAATTTGGCGCACTAGACCTAGCCCTAAGAATGCAACAAGCACAATTACGCACCGTTGTTGGCCGTGTTCAAGATGCAACTAAAAGCTTAAGCAGTGTTGCCGCTACAACAGAAAACGCCATTCACCAAGCAGAGCAAAGTGTAGGCGACCAAGAATCACATCTAAATGACTTATCTGGCATGGTAGATCAACTAGACAGCAGCATTAAAGAAATAGAACAAAGCATTCAAGGTATAAACAGTGCAAGCCAACACATGGACAAAGAAACCCATCGCGGCCAAACCAGTGTTGCAGCCAGCATAGCCAGCGTTAGACGCATGGCTGAACGCTTAGATTCAGTAACCACCAGCATTGAAAGCCTGCGAGAAGATGCTGAAGCCATTAGTGACAGCATCCACTCCATTACCGACATAGCCGACCAAACCAACCTTTTAGCTTTAAATGCCGCCATAGAAGCGGCCAGAGCCGGTGATTCAGGCCGTGGTTTTGCAGTGGTTGCCGATGCTGTACGCCAGCTAGCAAGCAATACTCAAGATGTAACTGAAACAATTACTTCACGAATAGTCATTATTCAAAACAATATAAATACTTCCATAACACAAATGTTAGAAAGCCACCAAGAAAGCCAAATAACGGTTGAGCAGATTGAAAAAGCTGGCTTGGTTTTAGATGAAATGACTACAGCAGCCAATAACGTTCTTGATTCCAGCCAACGCGTGGCTAGCGCAGTAGAACAACAGGCCGAAGCCAGCAGCAGCGTTATTGGCAGCCTACAACAGCTTAGGGAAGTGGCTCACAGCACACGCCTTCAAGCCGTAGCCACTTCCCAAAGTACAGACAACCTAACAGAGCAGATAAGAAAAATGCATTCATTGGCTAAAGCCTTTTCAGATAGGTAGTTGTTATGGGCAATAATATTCAACTACTCAGCGCACTTTTAATTTCACTTCCTTTAGTGTTAGCTTTTGGCTTCCTACTAGGCCATTGGTTTAGGGTTTATCGTGAACGCGACAAAAAAACCACCCTAACTTTACTCAGTGCAGTTTTTGACCATACCCATGACGGTGTCACAATTACCGATAAAACAGGCAATATTATTGCTGTTAACCGCACCTTTACCCAAGTAACTGGCTACAGCGAAGCAGAAGTGATTGGTGAAAACCCACGTTTATTAAGCTCGGGTTGCCATGATGCCGAGTTTTATAAAAACTATTGGCAAGCACTTATTGATACAGGCATTTGGCAGGGTGAAATTTGGAATCGTCGTAAAGACGGTGAGGTTTACCTTGAATGGTTAACGTGTAAAGCAGTTAAAAATAACAACAATGAAATTACCCATTTTGTTGCCGTGTTTAGCGACATTACCGAACACCGCCGCCAAGAAGCACGGCTTGAACACGCCACCGAACACGACCGGCTTACTGGCCTACCCAATACTGCCAGCATTCTAAGGGAACTCACAAAAAGCCTTCCTAACTTGCAGCGCCAATGGTGCGTATTACTGCTTGATATTGATAACTTTAGGTTAGTGAACTCCAGCTATGGTTTTGCCGTGGGTGACCAGCTACTAAACAACATAGCTAAACGCTTACAAGGTTGTTGTACTAAAGGGCTTATTGCGCGCCATTCTGCCGATGTATTCATTATTGCCGCCCCCCTAGCCAGCAATAGCGACGATGAACGGCTAGCACTAATTAACAGCTTAAGAAGCTGCATAGTGAAGCCTTTCTCTATTTTAGGCCGCCTAATGGAATTTAGTTTTTCTGTGGGTGCAACCACTTGGGACAACGCTAACTTAGCCATAAACACTGTTCTACAAGAAGCAGAACTGGCGCTTCATGCCTCAAAAAGCAGAGGTGCAGGACAAACCCGTTTTTATAGTGAAGATTTAAGAGCCGACAAAAACCCCTTGGCTTACTTACAAGGGTTAAGAGAGGCTTTAGGCAACAATGAATTAGCCCTTTTTTACCAGCCACTAGTTACAGCTGCAACTGGCAAAATTCATGCTTTAGAAGTTTTATTACGTTGGACACACCCAGTTATGGGCAACATTCCACCCGACCACTTTATTCCTTTAGCCGAACGTCATGGCCTAATGGAATCCTTAGGCCACTGGATATTACAGCAAGCACTTCAGCAATATGCTAGCTGGCAAAAAAGCGGCATAGCACCGCCCCATATTGCGGTAAACGTTTCACCTGTTGAATTTCAAAGTGAAAACTTTGTTGCCAATGTTATGGCTGCACTAAAAAAACACCAAGTTAAACCCAGCAGTTTAGAATTAGAATTAACTGAAGGTGTGTTTGTACAACAAGACCCCAGCACCCTTGAAAAGCTGGAAGCTTTGTCAAAGCATGGCATTAACCTTGCTATAGACGACTTTGGTACAGGTTATTCTTCTTTAGCTTATTTAAAACATTTGCCGGTTAATCAGCTAAAACTAGATAGAGCCTTTATTCAAGGCTTGCCAGAAAATGAAGCTGACCGAGCCATTGTTGAATCAACTTTGGCACTTTGTCGAGGCTTGAAAATGAGTGTGGTTGCTGAAGGTGTTGAAAACAAAGAACAAGCCGACTACTTAAATAGAAAAGGATGTGATTACATTCAAGGCTTCTTTTATGGTCGCCCAGTGGATAAAGACCAAACTAGCCAACTACTAATTAAGCAAAAAAATGCCATTACTTAAGGTTTGTTAGCGGGTTGGTTTTACTTGTGTCGCTGTAAAACAAGGGCATTAAGTCCTTCAAGTAACAGTTTGCTGCTTTCTTCAGCAGTAGCCATTACTTCAACCACCCGCTCTCTGTTAGCCGTATTTTCATGCTGGTATAAGGCTAAAGCTTGATTAAACTGCTCTTGTAGCTGCTGATAATTATAGCGAACCTGTTCAAAGCTGGTTAATCTGGCAATTGAACTCTTGGCTGAATGGTCTAACCATTCTTGTAAATAACTAGTAGGCAAAGCTTCTTTATTTAAGAGGGTTTCTGGCTGGTTAAATATAGCGTAGTTATGCTGCTTATTAATAACGTGATCTACTTTTAATAAGGAAGCAAAACTTAAGTCCTTAATGTATTCCACCTTCTTTAAAGTTTGGCCTGCATCTTCAGCTACTTCTGCAAACCGCTGTTGGAAACCTTCCACTTCACGCATAATAACTTCAGCTAACTGCTGGCTTTCTCTGGCACCTTCTAAAGAGCTGCCCACCTGCTCATTAAAGCCTTTTAAAGTTGTTCCTATACTTAAAGCAGCCTGCTTAGTTTTATTAGACAGTTGCTTCACTTCATCAGCAACCACTGCAAAGCCTCGGCCTTGCTCACCGGCACGCGCCGCTTCTATGGAAGCATTTAAAGCTAATAAACTAGTTTGATCTGAAATATCAGTTATGGCTTGTAATGTACTAGTCACCGCTTCACTTTGTTCTTTTAATGCTTCTACTGTTTTTGCAACTAACATAACGCTTTTAGTAATTTTTACTAGTGAACCACTTAGTTCTATTGCACTTTGCTGGCTAACTAAGGCATTTTCAGCATTTTTTTCTGAACTATGGGCAATATTATTCATTAGCTCACTTATTTCTTTAAGGTCTTGCTGACTTAATTCTAGGTTAGTGCGTAAATTACCTGTGTTTAGTTTATGCAGTTGTACAGCAAGGCGATTATTGCTAATAAAAACTTCATTAGATTGCATAGCTGTAATGGATTGATTAATACCTTCTAAAGAGCGTGAAAATTCACCGGGCAACCCTTTAGATAAAGCTTTACGCGAATAATCTTTATTTGCTACCGCTTCAAAAGCTGAATTAACTTCTTTAAAATAAGTTTCAATTAAATCTAAGAAATCGTTTAAATCCCAACTAACCTGCCCAACTTCACCCAAGCCTTTGGTTCGTGTAATGCGGTGATACATTTCACCAACACGGGCTTTTTGTAAGGCTGAATAAATAATTGATAAGGTTACTAAGGGTCTGCTTGAATAACGCCAAACATATAAAGTAAAAACTAAGGCAAGCACTGGCGGTATAATTGCAAATATCCAAGCAGCACTAAAAAAAACAACCAGTGCTGAACCTAAAATAAGTAGATTAAAAACGAATACAAACAATTAAAAATTTACTACCAAGAAAAGGCGTGCCTTTAGAAATATGGCGCTCTGAATCTGTTTGCATCATAAGTTACTCCTCTAACCCTTCAAGCCTTGTAACCAAATCGTTGTAACTGCAACCCTGCTGTTTAACCTGATCTTTTAACCATAAAAGTGACGCCTCCGGCGCACGGCTGGGTGTCTCGGCAGCTTCAATTTTTAGCATTTCTTTATACCATTCACTGACTTGTTTAATGGCTTGGTAGTTAGGTCGGCGACGCACTGAAAAATAGCCAGCCAAACTAGAATCAACCCTATAATCTGGCGTGATATTGGCTAACACCCAATAAAAACCACCGTCTGAAGTTAAGTTTTTAACGTAACCAAAAAACTCTTTTTTTTCCTGCAAAGTTTGCCACAAAAAGCGAAACACGCCCCTTGGCATGTCACTGTGACGAATTAGATTGTGCGGTTTACCAAGCAATTCTGGTTCTGCATAACCAGCAATTTGCATAAAACGTCGATTAGCATAGGTAATTCGCCCTTTAGGATCCGTCTTACTAATAATAATCTCATTTTCACAAAGTTCTACTTCTTGCCCACGAGCCATTTGACAACTCCTAGTTTAAATTGAAGATTAGCCAAAGTTAAAGTCGAGCCACGACAAAAAAGTTAAGTAACAAAACTATTAGCCTTGCTAATTAGAGCAAAAGCTTAACACAAATTAAGAAAGCACAATTACACTAGGTAACAATTAAACTTATCCCCAGTCATTCACAGAGATACCCACAGGGTTCACTGCCACTCAAATGCAGTTATTAATGAAACCATGAATAAAGCTTACTTAAGGTAGGCGACAAGAAATTAAATAGAAGTTGAGTGGAGTTTAGAACAATACTAAAGAAGAAGTGCCAGATAAACTACCTAAGAACAGACTAATGCCAAGTAAAAATATAAAAATGCCACCCAACAATGCTAATACGGCTCCCAAACGGCCCGCTGCTTTACTTTGCAGCTTCAACAAACGCTTGGCTAGCTTACGGGCTTGTACAGCTAAAATGGCTAGCAGTGTTACGGTTAATGCTGTACCCAAAGCCATTGCCAAGGTAGCCAACACGCCTATCCACCAAAGCCCTAACAAGTGGGTTGCAACTAAAACCAATACAGCACCAGAACAAGGCCGCAAACCAATAGAAAACACCAAACCTAAACTTTGTAGCCTATTGCGTCCTGCCAACTGTTCTGGTGCAAGGTGATGTGCTCTACCACAAGCCTTGCAGGCGCTAGAAGCTAAAGCATTAGCAGAAAACTCTAAGGCTAAAGGTGTTTTTAAAGGTGAAAATTGCAACGGCTGATTTGAAGTTATTAGCTTAAACTGGGCTTTTTTTCTAACAGGTAAGAGTGGCTTAACACCACGCAGCACTAACACTAACCCCAATAAAGCCACCAGCAGAAAACTTGCTGCTTCAATATAAACCACACTTGCAAACGCCTCTTTAGCCAGCCAACCAAAACCCAGCACCAGCAAGCTAACCAATGCAATGGCCGTTACGCCTTGCAAGAGTGCGGCTAAGAAAGATAACTGTACCCCTTGGCGCAGTTTTTCTGGCTGGGTAAGTAAATAAGTTGTTAAAACAGCCTTACCATGCCCAGGCCCTGCAGCATGAAAAACGCCATATAAAAAACTAAGTAACACTAGTAGCCAAGTATTTTCCCATGTTTTTTGTTCGCTTAGCCTTTCAACTTTTTCTGACAAGCTGCGGTGATACTGCCTTTGCTTTTGCATTATCCAAAAGGTTAGTTTTCGCCAAGCTTTGGCCGGTGTTATCGCTGTTTGATCATTAGAAGTTTGATGGATTATTACTGATGATGTGGGTGCTTTTTCAGCTGCAAGAAGCGGTGGCAAGGGCGCCGCAGTTGCTAAAGTGGTACATAAAATAAGCAACATTAACCAGTAGTTCATTGCAGACAACTTAGGGTTGTTTGTTCAGCAAAATAAGAACCTAGCTGTGGGTCTGCTGCCACTTCATTTTTATCTAAGGCTAAGGCTTTTTCAATTAAATCGGAGGAGGGGCTAGGCGCAGTTAATTTAATAGAACAGCCCACCATTAAGGCAGATTTATCTAAACCACCCGTTACAGAATGCAGCATTTCAATGTAATAGGTTGGGTCATAAATTTGGTAACTAAAAGGTTGTTGATCAAGGGCTAAAGGCTTAGCCAAAGAAAGCAAAAAACGAAATTCTAAGCGTTGACCAACACGCAACAGGGTGTGTTCAGTTACAGCTAGCCAGCTTACTTTAAGGCCATTACTTTGCCCTTGTGTAAAAAAGTTAACCCCTTTTAAAGTGTTCACTATTTCTATTACCAGCTGGTCATAACGTGTTTCAAGTTCAGCCTTAGGCCCACCGCGTTCTAACTCTTCAATTAATACCAAGCTATAAAAAGGATCGAAACGCCACGCCTGTTCTAAACCTAACAGCTGCCCTTGTTCATTCATCACAGGTTTAATGCGTAGGTCTATCCACACATGAGGGTGGGCGCTAGCAGAAGTAGCAATAACTAGCAGCCCTAAAGAAATTAGCAAAACCAAGCTTGCTCTATTCAACCAACCCATTTTTTCACCTTATTACCTAGTAGCCTGCTTATTCTAATGCGCTTAATAGTGTTTCTAAGTTGTGCTGCATCATTTTGTAATAACTACCTGCTGGGCCAGAAGCTTCAGACAAGGCATCGGAATAAAGTGTGCCACCTAGCTTAGCCGAGGTTTCACGCTGTAACTGTTCCACCAAACGACGATCACCCACATTTTCCATAAAAATAGCAGCAACTTTTTGTTTACGAATTTGCTTTACTAGGTGAGCCATTTCTGCTGCCGAAGGTTCAGAAGTGGTACTAACGCCCTGAGGTGAAACAAAAGTAAGGCCATAAGTTGAAGCTAAATAACCAAAAGCAGCATGGGGTGTCATCACGGTTCGTTGGTTGTTAGGTAAACGATCAAAACGCGCTTTCATAGCAAGGTGTAAAGCCTGTAAGCGTTTTATGTAAGCTGCTGCACGAACCTCATAATAAGCTTTACCCTGTGGATCAACTTGAATTAAGCCATCACGAATATTGCGTACATATTGCTGGGCTTCAACTAAACTCTGCCAAGCATGAGGGTCAAATTCACCGTGTTGATGCTCATCTTGGTGTTCGTCATGTTCGTGTTCATGGTGATCTTCGTCATGCTCATCTTGGTGTTCATCTTCATCCTCATCATCCATTCGCTTTACAGCAATGCCTTGCGTAACAACAACCCTAACACCTTGATATTCACTAGCCGCCACCAAGCGATTCATCCAACCTTTAAAATCCAGGCCATTTTCTATTACCAAATTTGCCTTTGCCAACTTGCGCGAATCAGAAGGTTTAGGCTGATAAACGTGTGCATCTTCATTAGGGCCAACAAGGCTAATAACCTGAGCGCGATCACCTGCCACCTGCTCGGTCATATTTTGCAAAATACTAAAGGTTGTAACAACTAACAATTTTTCTTTGGCCTGCAATGCCGAAGCACTTAAGCCTAGTAAAAGTACTAACAATAAACCACTCGCCTTTTTTGTAAAGCTAACCATGCTTGCTACTCCAAGTTAAGATTTAAGGTGTTTACTAGGGTGCAGCCAACGCTTAAGCAATCCATCGCGGCCTGCAAAAAGTGAAAAAACATGCAAACTGCCCAACATTAAAATAATGGCTGGGCCGGTAGGCAGGTCTAAATGCCAAGACATTAACAAACCTAACCAACAACCAAGCAAAGCTATGCCTAGTGCTACAAGCAGTAATAAATCTAATTGCCTTGCCCAAAAACGTGCCGCTGTGGCTGGTAAAATCATAATACCCACCGCCATTAATGTGCCCAAGGCTTGAAAACCTGCAACAAGATTAAGCACCACTAGGGCTAAAAATACTAAATGGGTGGTGGTGCCAATGTTGCTGTGGCGGCGTAAAAAATCAGGGTCTAAGCATTCCAATACTAAGGGGCGTAGAAAAATAGCCAACAGCAGTAAAGTAATGGTGGCTATGCCTGCTAGTAATATTAAAGCTTCATTGTCTAAAGCCAAAACACTGCCAAATAACAAATGCAGTAAATCAATATTACGGCTTTGGGTAGACACTAATAGCACGCCCAAAGCTAAAGAAAGCAGGTAAAAAACGGCTAAATTGGCATCTTCTTTTAAAACAGTGATGCGTGCCAAACCACCCGATAACAAAGCCACCACCCAGCCTGCAATTAAGCCGCCCAAAGTCATGGCACCCAAAGACAAACCGGCGACCATATAACCTAAGGCAGCGCCGGGCAAGATAGCATGGGCAATGGCATCGCCGGTTAAACTCATGCGCCTAAGCATTAAAAACACCCCCACTGGGGTGGCGCTAATGCTAAGTGCAATGCAGCCCACCAGCGCACGGCGCATAAAACCAAAATCGATAAAAGGCGCAAAAAGTGCCTGATAAATAAGCTCCAGCATCAAGGCACCTCTAAGCCATCAAAGTCACATATTGGCGCTAAAGGATCGGCCAATACTTGCATTTTTCGTGCTTTCGCTAAGTTTTCTGCAGTTAAAACCTGCGCTGTCGCCCCCATGCCCAAGGCGTCTCTGGCTAATAATAGGCATTTTGGAAAATAGCTACGCACCTGTTGTAGGTCATGAAGCACAGCAATAATGGTTCTTCCCTGCTGATGCCACTGCTGAACTAAATTGAGTAAATCAGCCGTTGTGGCTTCATCAACAGCGGCAAAGGGTTCATCAAGCAAAATAAGGGGCGCATCCTCTAATAATAAACGGGCAAACAGCACTCTTTGTAACTGACCACCAGACAAAGAATCGAGTGAACGCCTATCAAAACCAGCCATGCCAACCTGTTGCAATGCTTCTTGTACCGCTTGACGGTCTGTCCCTTTAATTGCCGCAAATGCACCACGCCTTGGCCAATGCCCCAAGCTTACAAAGTCGGCCACCCGTAAAGGAAAGTCTAAATCTAACCGTGCTCTTTGTGGTAAATAAGCCAGCTGTGGATGCCCTTGTGGCCAAGTAATCTCACCCCCTAAAGGACGTATTTCATTCATTAAACCTTTTAATAAGGTTGATTTACCACCACCATTAGGGCCCACCACCGCCAGCAAATCGCCGGTTAAAATATGCCCTTGTAAATGGTGTACTGCTGGGTGCCTTTCATAGCCTAAGGTTAGGTTGTTAAATGTAACCAAGGCTAGGGGTTGTTTTTTATTCATCACAAATTAGCTCATTGCCCAGCGGGTTAGCAGCCATAAAATAGCCAACACAGGCATAACTGCTAGCAAACGGGTGGTTACACCCAGCTGTAAAAGGGAAAGGTTCCAGAATCTCATCTTAGCCACCAAATGTTATAACATAACAAACAGGCGAACAAAGATAGCAGAAGTTTTTTTCTGCGACCAGAATTAATTCTAGTTTTAGTGGTTTTTTTCTAGCTTAGCTTCAGGCGACCTAAGCGCCAGTTTTTCTGTTGGCGGTTCAATTAATGGCTCTTCAACAACACCATTACCCAACATAACTGCTAGCCACTGAGTGGAGGGAGTTTGTTCTAAAGCAATTTTTGCAATCATGGTTAAAGGAATGGAAAGGAACATGCCTGCTGCACCAAATAGCCAGCCCCATAAAATAAGTGATAAAAACACCACTAAAGGGGAAAGCCCTAAACCTTTACCCATAAACCGTGGTTCAACCAAATTACCCATCACCATATTAACCGCCAAATAACCACCGGCAACCACACCTGCTTGCGGAAAACCTAGCTGAACTATGGCTAATAAAACAGCAGGAATGGCGGCTAAAATAGAGCCAACGTTAGGAATAAAATTCATTAGCATGGCAATTAACCCCCACAACAAGGGGAAATCTAAACCTAAAAACCCAACCCACAAAGCAATTAAACAACCAGTGACTAAGCTAATGGTCGATTTTATAACCAAATATTTATTAACCTGCACTACAAACTGGCTAGCATTACGCAAAGATTTTTCAGCATCGGGTAAGGCTTGGCGCAATTTCTGAGAAAAAGTTGCTTCTTCAAGTAGCAAGAAAATAACAATGAAAATAATTAAAAATAGATTAGTTAGCAAAGAACCTAGGTTGGTTAACGCTTTAGCAACCCAATCCATAACTTGCGAAGGGTTAAAGTGGGTAAGTAATTGCTTACTAGAAACAGGAACACCCAGCCTTTCTAAAGCGGGTAATAAGCCAATCATTTCGGCTTCTAAACGCTGTTGGTAATCGGGTAGGCGGTTAATAAAACTGTCTATCGCGGTGGTAACCACCATGCCCAATAGGCCACCAAAGACCACCAGAAAAGTGACAATAATTAAAATAGCTAAAATAGGTGGCACTTTATGCCGAGTTAAAAAGTGCAAGGGTGGCGTACAAATAATGCCAATAAAAAGCGCCAACATAATAGGAATAACAATGGCTTCAGCAGATTTAAGGCCAGCTAAAATAATAATAACCGTAGCCAAGCCTAGTAACCAAGCAAGCCCAGGCGCTTTAATATGAAATGAATCAGACATTATAACGAATTTACCCTACTAAAATGTTTGGCAAGCTTACACTAGCCAAGCTTTAGTCTCTATTTTTTTCACTCGTTAACAAGCCTTGTTTTAAAACTTTAACCCGTTCAACTCCTTTACGCCGCTGGGCATAAATAACATCAAGCTTAAGCTGCAAACCTTCCACTTCCTCTGGGTAATGTTCAAGCTTACTTGCCAACTTGGCACGCAAATCATGCTCTTTAGTTTTAAGAACTTTTAGCACTTTACGAATAGATTTAATTTCTTCTTGCTGTGTTTTGCTGTCTGCATCTAAAAACTGACCTAGTCGCTCTAAAAGTTTTTTTACTTTCATTTGTTTTACTCCAAAATAAAACATTCCTTTTTAAAGCCTTCCTAGCTGTTATTTAGCTATATTTGGCTCTTTATCGACTAACTGCTGAATCTCAATTTCATCTAAATTAAATTGGTCGGTAGTTGCCGCTTCTTCCCTGCTCAATAAAGCATGAACAGCAGCAATTAAATTATTGGCTATGTCGGCTACGTAATTTTCATCATTCATAATTGAAGTAGCGATGTTTGCATTTAAGCGCCGGTAGCTAATCATTTCATCTAGGTCATCAATCATTGTGCGGCTAGCTTTTTGTATAGAAAGCTTTAATGAATCTAACGATAAGGCTGTTGTGCTTGAAGGCTCTTCCTCCAATAAAGCACGCAGTTCTCTTAATAACCTAGCTAGCTGTAAGCGTATTTGGTCATAACGCTCTCTCACCGCAGGATTAGACGATAAACCATAGCGGGAAAGGTTGTTATGCAAGTGCTTCATGCCTTTAACCG
>LFRM01082224.1_pt1 | contig 14226 bp, 13 predicted proteins | sample 618341 | NCBI WGS metagenome assembly LFRM01 (sample SAMN03654438, study PRJNA283298) | anaerobic digester metagenome | isolation source: pool of bioreactors CSTR01a, CSTR02a, and CSTR03a thermophilic anaerobic... | place: Denmark: Kgs. Lyngby | collected 2014-05-21 | reverse complement strand
GGATTTTGAGTCCAGCGCGTCTGCCAATTCCACCACTTCGGCATATTCGATTTTTATAGCACCACTTATAATACCAAAACAAAAGATTACTGTCAACAATGACCGATTAAGTGGTGACAGGGCTAATCGCCGGACGTCAGTTCATGCACAGCCACCTTTCAAAGAATNNTTTTTTAATCCCTTGAAACGTCAAATACTCGCCTGTCTTCAGAATCATGTTTAAGAAGCCCTATTTTTATCAATAGCGGTGCCGTCTTAAGTGCAAGCTGCATTACTGCCACTGTGACAAAAGTCAGAAAATAGTGACCAAGGCCAATAGCTATACCGAGCCCTGCTGAGGCCCATATATTTGCGGCTGTTGTTAGCCCGCGCACATCTCCGTGGCTGGAATCCTTCCAGATAATACCTGCTCCCAAGAAACCAATACCGGTAATTACGCCAACAATTAACCTGGCTGGATCCATGGATATTGAAGAGGAACTGATAAATTCACCGAAACCATAGGCTGACACCATAGAAATCATTGTTGAGGCGATGCACACTAAAGAGTGGGTTCGAATTCCCGCAGGTTTTTTTGCTTTTGAACGCTCAAAGCCCAAAATTGTGCCTACAAGCAGGGCAGTCAGCAGTCTTAATGCTATTTCTGATTCTTGAAGGAGCAAACTTCTCACCCCGTAAAAAAAAGATTTGTAATTAATTTATTCATTGTAACACATATAGTCATTATTTTTTAGAAAAAAGTCTGTAAGATGCATCTGTAATTTATTCTAATTGCCAAGAGTGTTTTTCAACAGCCTTTAATCTTTTTCCGACAGGAAACTGCGGTTTGAAGCAAGAAAGTACTAATGAAACATTTGCCGGCTATAGTGCAGGTTTTTTAGGAGAGGAGCATCCAGTGCTTTCAATTCTTGAGAAAGACTTAATTAAAAAGTGCCAGCAGGGGGACGTTGCAGCTTTTGAAGAATTGATAGCGTCTTACCAAAAGAAGGTTTATACGATCGCTTATCGTTACATGGGCAGGAAAGAGGAAGCTGAGGATTTAGCCCAAGAAGCTTTTATTAAAGTATTTAAATCCATTAAGGGTTTTCGGGGTGAATCCTCCTTTCAAACTTGGCTTTATCATGTAGTTTCCAATGTATGCAGAGATGCTTTGAGAAAGAATTCACGAAGGGCGGAAGACTCTTTGGACTGCGCTGTTACTACCGAAAAAGGAGAAATTAAACGAGAGGTTCCTGATTGGTCCCTATCACCTGAGCTGGTTTTTGAAAACAAGGAACTGGGTGAATTTTTACAATCCATGATTAATCAATTATCTCCTGAGTATAAGACAGTCATTATAATGCGTGAGATTCAGGACATGAGTTATGAAGAGATTGCTAACGAATTAAACTGTTCTTTGGGGACGGTGAAATCCAGGTTGAACAGGGCACGAAAATCCCTGAGAGATAAAATTGAAGGCAGTAAGGAACTTAACAACATAAATCATCGTCTAAGTAAGCAAAAGGAGGGAAATTGATGAACTGTGAACAAGTTCAAGAGCTCCTTTCGCCATATATTGACGATATGCTTGAAAAGGATGAAATGAATAAAGTTTCAAAGCACTTAGAGACATGCAGTTGTTGTGCTGATGAGTACCGTCGACTGCTTAATTTGGTTTGTGCTCTTAGAGCGCTGGGAGAAGAGGATCTTCCGGAAGGTTTTAATGAAAGGCTTATTAACCGTCTTAATAAGATAAATAAAAAATCATTCGTTATCCCTTCCTGGGCATCTGTGGCAGCTGTTGCTGCGGTCCTAATGGTTTTATTCCTGGGACTATATCCCATGCAGCTGCAGGTAGACGAGGCTTTTTTGGATCCAGGTACAAAACAGGAGACGGGGGTTAACTATGTAAAAGAATCCTCCCGCCAGGGTGCAGGCAATTTGCAGGAAAGTGAGACAGGGCTTCTGTCTCAAAAAGAACCTGAAAAGGAAAAAGATAATAAAGAATTTACTATGGCTCAGGAGCGAACGGAAATTCCCGGTCCGGAGTCTTCTTCCAGGATAGGTGATTCTCAGCAGAAGGCAGATCGTCACCGTGAAATTAATGTTTTAAAGGGAGGCGGCTCACCTGGGGCGACTGAGGATTCCGGTTTCGGTGAAGGCGATGTGGAGATATTTAATGCCGGCGCCTTAGTGCCGGAGGAAGGCAGGAGTCATTTTGACTTATCGGGTACAGAGATTGAAACGGCGCCGCCCTTTGTGCATATAAAGGTAGATCTGGCAGAAATTGCCCGCCGTAAGTTGACTCANNCTGCTTCAAGTGGAGGGAGCTTTCAAAAGGTACCCATTCAAGAGCTGCCTTTGGGCGGCAATGATGGAACAAAAGAAGTCTATGTAGCCTCAATTCCATGTGGTACTATAGCTTCTTTTATTGATAATGTTTTTGGATTTGGAAATGTGGTAGATGAAAATTTAAGCCAGTGCCTTCTTAGTTCTGAGCCATGCAAGGATATCTGCATTCAGGAATTGGAAAGCAGGAGAGAAGTTCTTTCCGATTTGTTAATGGATATCTCAGATGTGAAGACAATAAAGCAGGTAAAACAAGAAATATCCGAAATTGACCAGGAAATTATCAGGATTAAATCTGCACCAGTAGAAAAAACAGCTTTGGTAAAGATAAATATTATTGTTGAAGAAAAAGGAAATTAATTATCTTTAGCCAAAAATAATAGGAAGCACCTACATTAAGTGTGCTTTCTATTATTTTTTTGATTAAGGAGCGTATTATGTCAAAAAATCGGATTTTTTGGCTGGGCACCGTTATAGTGGTTTTTTTTGGACTGTACCTTTGGTTGTCCGACTTTTTTGCTGAAAGCAAGCCAGAANNCTGTTATTAAGCCCGTGGAAGAAGAGGAGGTTATAGTTGAGCCGGAAACAGAAATAATTCTGTTAGCAGTGGGTGATATTATGCTGGCCAGAAAAGTTGAACGTTTAATGTCTGAATATGGCCGCGAATACCCTTTTTTGGAAGTTGAGTCCAGGCTGAATCAGGCTGACTTGACTTTTGGCAATTTAGAGTGTGCTGTATCTACCAAGGGGACTCCCCTCCCGGGGAAAGGGATTTGGCTGCGGGCAAATCCGGAGGTAATGCCCCAACTTAAGGAATGCGGTTTTGATGTCCTTAGCATTGCCAATAACCACAGCTTGGATTATGATGCTGAGGCCTTTTTGGATACTCTAAAATGGCTCCGGGAATTTAATATTGCCCCGGTTGGAGGTGGGGAAGACATAATTGCGTCCCGCACTCCTTTTATTACCACGGTTAACGATATCCGCATTGGTTTTCTTGCTTATACCGAGATGGCTGACATGTTCTGGAGCTACGATTACCCGCGAAAGCTAAAAGCAACTGAAAGTCAGCCCGGGGTTGCCCCTTTTGAATATGATATTATTATAGAAGACGTAAAATCCCTGAAGGAACAAGTTGATTTGCTGGTTCTTTCACTGCACTGGGGAACGGAGTATTCTCTGTCGCCCACCGAAATCCAACGTCAGCAGGCACGCGGCCTGGTAGATGCCGGGGCGGATGTTATTGTCGGGCATCACCCTCATGTGGTCCAGGGAGTAGAAATATACAACAAAGGTATAATTGCTTACAGCCTTGGCAACTTTATTTTTGATCAAAACTGGTCGCAGCATACACGGGAAGGACTTGTAATGGAAATAAAGTTGAAAAGTTCAGGTATCTCTGAAGTCAAGCTGCTTCCCGTCATAATTAGAGAATCCCAACCCCGGTTTGAACAGGAAGAATGGGCAAAAAAGCTGGCCGATAGCGTTTGTCAGTATTCTTCAGCCCTGGGAACCAGGTGTTTAATCAGCGAAAACCCGCTGGAGGTCATATTGATTACCGATGGGGAATACAAACAGCAGGATTGATTTCTTATGGAAATAATCTACCGATGAGGTGTTATTGATGGAGAAGTTTATGGTTTTAGACGGCAACAGTCTTATTCACAGGGCATTCCATGCACTTCCCCTTTTGAGCAATCGTCAGGGGGTATTTACTAATGGTGTCCTGGGATTTACAACAATGCTTTTTAAGCTGCTGAAGCAGGAAAAGCCGGACTACATAGCAGTTGCTTTTGATGAGGGGAAGACTTTCCGCCATGAAGAATTCGCAGGATATAAAGGTCATAGAAAGGCCACCCCCAATGAATTAGGGCCCCAGTTCCCTCTTGTAAAATCTATTCTCGAGGCTTTGAATATTAGAATTGTTTCCCTTCCAGGGTTTGAAGCCGATGATATTATTGGGGCTCTCACAAAAATGGCTGAGGAGGAAGGCTTGAGAAATATTGTCGTTACAGGTGACCGGGATTCTCTACAGCTGGTATCGGATACAACCCGTGTCTTCATTACTAAAAAAGGGATTTCTGAGATACAGGCCTATGACCTGGATTTAATTACAAAAGAATATGGAATAAAACCCCGCCAGCTTATTGATGTAAAGGCTCTGATGGGTGATAAATCAGATGACATTCCGGGTATACCTGGGGTTGGAGAAAAGACAGCGTTAAAGCTTATTAAACAGTTTGGCACCTTGGAAAAAGTAATGGAAAACCTGGAGTGTGTCTCACCGGCTAAACTGCAGGACAAACTGCGCCAGTACGAAGATCAAGTTTGGTTGAGCTATAGGCTGGCGGAAATAAAGAGAAATTTAAATCTGGAATTCAAAATAAAGGACTGCAGACTCTCAAATCCTGATCATAAGCAGTTATTGGAAATTTTTGAGAAACTGGAATTTCGCCGGTTAACAAAAGAAGTCCTGGAGGAACTGAAGAATAACGCTGAGGGAGAAGTAGAGAGCGAGGAAACCCCGGAATTCCGGGTGCCTAAAAACCCAGAGGAGTTTAAGGCTTTTGTTGAGGGATTAATGCTGGAAGGGGCAAGCCCTGCTTCTGTGTATATTTTGTTTGAAGGGCAGTCGTACAGAACGGAAAAAGTAAAGTATATGGCTATAGGCAATAGGAGCTCAATTTGCGTCCTGGACTTTGAAGCTGTATTGTTTTGGGAAGGTACCAAGGATATTTTGAAAGGCCTGTTCACCGGGGAATGCAGGTTAATCTTCCACGATGGAAAAAGAGCGATGTCTGCACTGGCGAAAAACGGAATTATAGTCAGCGCTGATTACGGTGACTCGATGCTGGCGGCATACCTTCTAAATTCTTCAGCACCTGAGTATTCACTGCAGCAGTTGTCTCTTGAATATCTCGGCAAGACAATTATTGAACCGGAAGACCCTTTTTCTGCTTGTGCCATTTACGCCCAGGCAATTCTAAGTCTTTATCCTGTCCTGACGGACAAGCTTAAAGACGTTGGGTTATATGAATTGTACAGTAATGTGGAATTGCCCCTGGAGCAGGTTCTTTTGGAAATGGAGTCTAACGGGATAAGTCTAAACCAGTCAATTCTAAATGAAATGTCCAATGAACTTTCTGAGGAGATTGAAAAAATAACTAATGAGATATTTAATCTTGCAGGGGAATCTTTTAATTTGAATTCTCCCCGGCAGTTAGGAGAAATATTGTTCTCCAAACTGGGACTTCCTTCCGGGAAAAAAACTAAAACAGGCTATTCTACCAGCGCTGCTGTCCTGGAGCAGCTTTCGGGTAAACACCCGATAATTGATAAAATATTACTTCACAGGCATTTGGTAAAGTTAAAATCCACTTATGTAGACGGTTTAGACAATCTTGTGGATAAAGATACGGGAAGAATCCACACCACATTTAACCAGACTACAACTGCTACAGGGCGCCTTAGCAGCACCGAACCCAATCTCCAGAATATCCCCATCCGAATGGAGATGGGGAGGAAAATAAGGAAAGTATTCGTTCCCGGGAAAAAGGACAATGTACTGCTGGCGGCGGATTATTCACAGATTGAACTCCGGGTATTGGCCCATTTATCAGGTGATAATAATCTAAAGCAGGCTTTTTTTGAGCATCAAGACATCCACAGCCGGACAGCTTCTGAAGTGTTTGGTGTTGACTTAAAAGATGTAGGTCCTGATATGCGCAGGATGGCCAAAGCGGTCAATTTTGGAATCGTTTATGGCATCAGCGACTTTGGTTTAAGCCGTGATTTAGGGATAACGAGAAAAGAAGCGGCAGCTTTCATTGACAAGTATTATGATCGGTACCCCGGAGTTAAGCAGTATATGGAAAAGACAATTGCCCAGGCAAGGGAACAAGGATATGTAACCACTATTCTTAACCGCAGGCGGTATCTTCCTGACCTGTTCAGCAGCAACCGGAATGTACGCAATTTTGGTGAAAGAACCGCTATGAATACACCTATACAGGGAAGTGCGGCGGATATTATCAAATTAGCCATGCTGGGTGTTGACAGGGAGATAAGGGCCCGGGGATTAAATGTTTCTATAGTTCTTCAAGTCCATGATGAATTAATTTTTGAGCTTCCAGAAGCGGAACTGGAGAAAGCAGCAGCCATGATTAAATTCTGTATGGAAAATGCTTACGAGCTTAATGTACCACTTGAAGTAGATATGAAGTATGGCCGCAACTGGTATGAGATGGAGTCCATTAACCTATAAACCCGGGGTGGTATTCTTTGCCGGAATTGCCTGAAGTAGAAACTATAAAAAGGACCCTTGAAGAGCGAATTGTAGGAAAGCGGATTAAGTGTATACAGGTCTTGCTGGAGAAGATGGTTCTGCCTTTGAATGTGGAGCAGTTTAAAATACGCGTGGAAGGCAGTATAATTACAGGCTTGGGCAGGAGGGGTAAGTACCTGTTGGTGCATTTGTCATTTGCCTCTGTGCTTATTATCAGCCTGCGCATGACCGGCCGCCTAATATTTGTTCCTTCTGGGAAAGATATACTAGTAAACAAACATACACACCTGGTGTTTGAATTTGATGATGGGAGTTTTTTATACTTTAATGACGTGCGTAAGTTTGGAACGATTCATTGTGTTCCTGTAGAAAAGCTGGATAACTGCCCGGAAATAGCAAAATTGGGTCCTGAACCCCTAGGACCTGAGTTTTCTGAAACACTTTTAAAGGAAATGCTCCATACAAGAAGGAAAAAAATTAAGCAGCTTCTTTTGGACCAGACGTTTATTGCCGGGATAGGAAATATTTATGCCGATGAAATCCTGTTCCAGGCGGGAATTCATCCAGAGACCTTATCCAAATCTCTTACTTCCAGGCAGGTTCACAGTTTGTTCCGGGCAATTGTTGGTGTCTTGAATGAAGGAGTAAAACATAGGGGTACTACAATTAAGGATTATGTAGATGGGGATGGAATTACCGGTAATTACCAGGACTACCTGAAGGTTTACGGAAGGAAAGGGAAGAAATGCTATAATTGTGGGAAACAGATAGAAACCATCAAACTGGGGGGCAGGACGGCTCATTTTTGCCCCGGCTGTCAGCGAGAAGGAATTTAACATGAAAATCATTGGATTAACCGGTGGAATCGCGTCGGGTAAAAGTCTTGTGGCAGGAATGTTAACCCGGCTTGGAGCGGAGGTAATCGATGCTGATGAAGTCGGTCACCAGGTAATTGAACCGGGGCTTCCTGCTTACTATGAAATTATAAATACATTTGGTGCCGCAATCCTGGACAGTAACGGTAAAGTTAACCGAAAAAAGTTGGGAGAGGTAGTGTTTTCCTGTCCTGATAAACTCCAAAAATTAAATCACATTACTCATCCTCGAATTCTTTCTAAGATACATGATTTAATAGAAGTTACGAAAAAACAGCGGCCCCAAGCTATAGTAGTTATTGAGGCTGCATTGCTTTTTGAGATTGGCCTTCATCTGCTTGTTGATGAAGTTTGGACGGTAGAGTCAGATATCGGGATACAGGTACAGAGAATTAAGCAGCGCAACAAGGTTACTGAGGAGCAGGCTTTAGCGCGCATTAAATCCCAACTGCCCTCTGACCGTAGAATAGCCCGTGCAGACAGGGTGATTTATAATAATGCCGGAGTGGATAAATTATTCGGAGACGTAATGGAAATATGGGGAAGCTTTTTGAATTAGGAATGCTTATATGTAAAAGTACATATCAATTTGATATCAAACACTGTTTCAGAGGTTGGATATGATAATCCGCGTTCTTCGTGTTAAACGGCTGCTGCTCTTACTTCTTATTCTTCTTGTCATCGTTATTTTAATAGTTGGTTATTCAAAACCTTTCTTGAAAATGCTTTATCCTATTCCTTATAAGGATGAGATTAATAAATTTGCACAGCAGTTCGGTCTTGATCCCTTGTTAGTAACCGCCGTAATCAGGACTGAAAGTAAATTTGACCCCGAAGCCCGGTCTTCCAAAGGGGCTGTAGGATTAATGCAGTTGATGCCAGAAACGGCACGGTGGGCGGCGGGCAAGATGGGAATTGAATATTCGAAGACTAATCTATTTGACCCTGAAGCAAATATTTTAATTGGCTGTTGGTATTTATCCTTATTAAAGCACCAGTTTAACGGTAATTTTGTTGCAGCTTTAGCTGCATATAACGGGGGAAGAACTTTCGTGAACCAGTGGCTCAATGAGAAGCAGTGGGATGGCAGTTACGAGGATATCGATAATATTCCCTTTCCCGAGACACGGGAATATGTGAAGAGAGTAATCAGGAACTACAAAATATACCAAAGAATTTACGAAGATCGAGGGGGAGGTCTATTTGGCGTTAAAACAGCTGAGGAATCTTGAGGAAGTGGCTGCTTATAAGCCCGCTTCTAACCGAAAATTCCTTTCCGCGGAACATGATGAGATTATGTCCGGGCTAACTACTGATATTTATTTTGTTCGGACAAGCCAGCTTTTGAATAGAGTTAAAAAGGCAGATACTCCTGTAGTAGCGGAGGTGTTTGCCAGGAGGCAAGGCATATTTGCCGGGACACAGGAAGTGATAAACCTGTTCCAGGGCAGGAAGGTGGAACTGTGGTCACTCCCCGAAGGTACCCAATTTGAGGGCAAAGAGGTTGTAATGCGTATTGAGGGGCCTTATGAGGAATTCGGAATTTATGAAACTGTTCTCCTGGGCATTCTCGCCAGTTCCAGTGGTTGGGCTACTGCAGCAAATGAGGCGAAGCGGGCAGCAGGGGACAAGCCTGTTCTATGTTTTGGGGCAAGGCACGTTCACCCGGCGGTTGCTCCGGTTATGGAGAGATGCGCCATTATTGGAGGGGCTGACGGAGCAAGCTGTATTCTCGGGGCAAAGCTGGCTGGAATGGAACCAGCTGGTACTGTTCCCCATGCCTTTTTCCTTATCATGGGTGATACTGTGGAGGGCGCAACACTATACAATGAGTTTATGCCTCCTGACGCTTCCCGTGTAATAATAGCCGATACTTTTAACGACGAGGCTATTGAAACTTTGCGACTGGCTGAGGCACTGGGTGATGATTTAGAAGGAGTCCGATTGGACACACCCAGTGAGCGGGGCGGTGTAACCCCAGAGCTTATTAAGGAAGTAAAATACAGGTTAGAAAAATCCGGTTTTAACCATGTTAAAATATTTGTTTCCGGAGGTCTTACTCCGGAAAGGATAGCTGTCCTGACTGAAGCGGGAGCAGACGCATTTGGAGTCGGTTCCTATATTTCCGGAGCAAAGCCCATAGACATGACAATGGACTTGAAAGTTGTAGATGGAAAACCTTTGGCCAAACGGGGGCGGCTTCCCGGTATTATAGAAAACCCAAAATTGGAAAAGGTGCTGTAGGCGGTCTCTGGGGGCGATTTGATGTCAAGGAAAATACGTGTGGCTGCTGCTGCAGCCATTATATTATTTGTTATTATGGCGGCAGTAGGGTACAGTTCTGAAAAAGAAACCGGCGATGTTCTATCCACATCCGGGGTGGAAAGTTCTAATGAAAATGTTTTCAAGGTGAATCTTACAACTAATCCTATTACCGTTGATCCGGCCAAGGCTGTTTCTGAGAGTGAACTGTTGTTAGTCCGTGCTCTTTATGATACTTTGGTTGACTATCAGGGAGGGGAAGTAAAACCAGCTATTGCAGAGAATTGGGTGTTTTCTGAAGACGGTAAAGAATTATATATCCAGCTACGCAGGGATGCGAAATTTAGCAATGGCAAACCTGTGACTGCTTCTGATGTCGAATTTTCTCTGGAAAGGGTCCTGGACCCGAATACAGCGTCGCCTTATGCTCCTCTTTTAGCAGCTTATTTGGGAGGAACCGCTGTTTCCACTGCTGTGGAGCCTATTGACGAAACATCCCTGGCTATCAGGTTTTCCAAGCCTCGTTGGGATTTTCTTGAACTTTTAGGGCATCCTGCATTCTCGATTGTAAGTATTGAGGGTGTAATAGATAGTAATTTCGGCCATGCAGGGACATTTATGGAGCCTGGGCCCCCTGTTATTGGCAGTGGGCCCCTAAAAATAGTTGAATGGGTGAATAAGAGGAATGTGGCTTTAGAACCCAATCAACATTATTACTCTGTTGTGCCAAAAGTAGACAGGGTTGAACTGGTGGTAAACGACTCGATGGCAACAACGATTTATGATTTCGGAGCCGAGTACCTGGATGCGGCTTACCTTCGGACTGCGGATATTAACAAAATGATTTTGGAGAACCCCCTTTTAAAGGATAGATTATTCACCGGCTCGTTAGTAGATACCTATTTTCTAAGTATAAATCCTCAAACCCAATTCTTTAAGGATATTGAAACAAGACAAGCGGTAATTGCTGCAATAGATGTAACCCAGTTAATTGAGTCAAGTGAGATATTTACAGTTTCTCAATCACCTTTGAAGGGATTATCGCGGAGTGATGGGATATATACCGGGGAACCCAAAAAGGTCTTAGAGAATATGGGTTACGGTCAGGACAAAAAGGTGCTCGAATTAATTTTTAGTTACCCATCTGGAGAGGTTGCAGCCTTCATTGCACGGAATATTAAAGACCAGTTGGAGAGTTCCCTGGGAATTTCGGTTCAGCTTAAAGAGGTGCCGTTTCAGGGGGCTGCAATGGTTGATGAATCTGCTCATCTTTCCCTGGTACAGTGGACGGTACCATATTCAGGAAATGGGGCATTTTTCCCTTATTTCTTGGGACAAGGTGTAAATCCTTTCATTTATGGTAATTCTTTGGGTGAGGCTGGTTTAGGATATTTCAATCAAATAGGGACATTAAAAGAACAGTCTCAAAGAGACCAATATTACACTCTTATTTCTAATGAAATATCTCAACAAATGGTCTTGTATCCTTTGGTTGATGTAAAAAATTTGTATGCTCTACAAGAAGGCAGGTATGTCCCTGGCAGCTTAAAGACTATTTTGGGTATTACTAATGAAAAAGAAGTTCCATAGGTTGTTTGGAGCTGGCTGGGCTGTTGAAATTTGTTTTTTAAGGGGGTTGCGTTTGTGCTTAACCTCAAATATCACATTGTTTCTCTTATTGCTGTGTTTTGTGCCTTGGGTATTGGAATCTTTGTTGGCAGCAACCTGGTAGGGAATGATTTTTTTGTGGATCAGCAGAAGCAATTGGTAAATAAGCTGGAGGAAGAATTCAATTTTTTACGTGAACAGAATAAGCTTACTCAGGATGAGCTGGCGGTCTTCAAGGATACTACAGATGATTATCGCTTATTCTGTGAGCAGGTTTTTCCACTGATTATTTCGGACAAATTGAACAACAAGACATTTGCAGTAATAGAACTTGCTCCTACCGGGGTAAATGAGAAGGTAATTAAAACATTAAATGAAGCGGGTGCAGAAGTTGCTTATTTGGCAGTTATTGACTGGGAGGTTGAACCTGACTGGAACCTATTAGTGTCTCCCGATGAAAAAGACCCCCTTTCTAAAAAGGAAAGGTTTGCAAGGCTTTCACAGGAGATCACAGGACTGCTGATATCCGGCCAGGATACTCCTACTTTACAGGAATTGCGTAAGAGCGGTTTTCTTACAATTGAAGGTTCACCGGGGAGGAATGTTGACGGAGTTGTAGTTCTAGAAGGAAGCGAAGAGGACCGGTCGGAAGTGTTCAACAATTTTGATTTGGCAGTGGCGAATGCTTATACTGAAAAGGGAATAAAGATTGTTGTGGGAGAGTGTCAGGATGTTCTTTATTCTACTCTTGATTCCTTTAAACTGCGTCCGGTGACTACCATAGATAATATTGACAGTACGATAGGTTTAACTTCTTTAGTTTTTTCCCTTCAGGGGAAGCAGGGGAACTATGGCACTGGAAATACAGCTGACAGGTTGATACCTGAGGTGAATGCCAATTAGTTATTATGAGAAAAGATACAATTCTTTGCAGGAATATTCATTGCTATAAAGAATAATAGTGAGGACAAAAATTTTTCCTGTTTGGTTCGTGTATAACAGGACATACCATAAGGGGGAGGAAGTTTGTGAAAAAGCTCAGTATCTTATTAATTGTTCTAATGGCTTTAGGCCTCTTGATTGGTATTACCGGGTGCGGAGGAGGAGAAGCCGAAGAAAACGGTGAAGAAGAAGCATTAGTTATTGACGCAGCTGCTGACGCTGTATTTGCTCCATTCGAGTTCAAGGGTGAAAGTGGGGAAGTTGAGGGCTTTGATGCTGATTTAATTAGAGCCATTGGTGAAGCCGAAGGCATCGAAACAACAATCAAGCACATTGACTGGGACGGCCTTTTCCCCGCACTTGAATCCGGAGATATAAATGTTATCATTTCCGGTATGACCATCACTGAAGAAAGAAAAGCAGAATACGATTTCAGTGATCCCTACTTTGAAGCAACCCAAATTATCTGTGTAAGAGAAGACTCCGATATTGATTCTCTTGATGACCTGGTAGGAAAGTCAGTTGGCGTACAGCAGAATACTACCGGACATTTCGCCGTACAGAAAATTGAAGGTATGAAGGATGAAGATATTAAGAAATTCCCTTATACTCCTGATGCCTTGATGAATTTAAGCAATGGGCTGGTAGAAGCTGTTGTAGGTGACGCTCCTGTTGTTTTAAACTACATTGCCACTAACCCGGATTGCGGATTTAAAACTATAGAATCAGATGAATTTGAAAAGGAATACTACGGTATTTGTGTTAAGAAAGGCAACACGGAACTGTTGGAAAGGATCAACTCTGGTTTGAAAAAGATTCAAGAGGATGGCACGTATGATGAAATTTACAAAAAGTACTTTGGAGAATAAAGGGTTATGCTAATAGACAAATTACTTCGGTAAATATATAATAAATGCGTCATGCGACAGCTGACGCATTTTTTCTGGGATTTTCAAAGAGCAGCTGTTGTTTTTGGGAGGGGAATTAAAGTTGCGATGGGATTTTATTCTTGAAATTTTTCCAAAACTTGCTAAAGCTTCAATCCTAACGGTAGAATTAACTGTTGCCGGGGTATCTATTGGAATTGTTTTGGGGTTAATTATCAGTCTGTTAAGGATTTCAGGAATTAAGTTTTTGGCAGTACCGGCAAAAATGTATGTGGACTTTTTCCGGGGCACGCCTCTTTTGGTTCAAATAATGATTATTCATTATGCCTTCCCCGTTGTTTTTGGCTATGTGCCCGTAGCTCTCATATCTGGAATAATCGCACTGGGTCTGAACAGTGCCGCCTACGTTGCCGAAATCTTTCGTGCAGGTATCCAGTCTATTGACAGGGGCCAAATGGAGGCGGGACGTTCCCTTGGTATGACATGGTGGCAGTCCATGAGGCTTATTATTCTACCCCAGGCTCTTAAAGTGAGTATTCCCCCTTTAGGTAATGAATTTATTGCTTTGTTGAAGGACTCCTCTCTGGTTTCCGTTATCTCTGTTGAAGAACTGTTGTGTACAGGTCGGCTGATAATGGGTGTGCGCCCAAGGGCTATGGAAATCTGGCTCAGCGTTGCAATTCTTTATCTATTTCTCACTACAACTATATCAATATTTGTAAATTATACAGAGAGGAGGCTGCAGACAGGTGATAATCGTCAAAAATTTATATAAACAGTTTGGGGACTTAGAAGTACTTAAAAATGTCAGTTGTAGCATTCATGAAAAAGAAGTTGTATGTGTTATTGGCCCCAGCGGTTCCGGCAAAAGCACCTTTTTAAGGTGTCTTACGCGCCTGGAGGAACCTACATCCGGCCAGGTCATTATTGACGGTACCGAAGTAACGGGAGCCAAAACCAACATTAACAAGGTTCGCCAGGAAGTTGGAATGGTCTTTCAGCGTTTCAACTTGTTTCCCCATCTTACGGCGCTGCAGAA